>Ga0102876_1000601_pt1 | contig 11271 bp, 8 predicted proteins | sample Colrivmeta1548A3_FD_78446 | JGI IMG/M metagenome (GOLD analysis project Ga0102876, IMG submission 78446) | Estuarine microbial communities from the Columbia River estuary - metaG 1548A-3 | ecosystem: Environmental > Aquatic > Marine > Intertidal zone > Estuary | place: USA: Columbia River Estuary... | reverse complement strand
TAGCGCGTTTTTTCTTGTTTGTCGTATTGGTATTTTTCAGATTGAGGTGTTACGGTGTAAAAATAAACACCTTCTTCTAGTGCTTTGCCGCTCATGTCGGTGCCGTTCCAGTCGTTTTGGTAATTGTCGTTATCGTAGATGAGGTTGCCCCAACGATTGAAAATTTGGATGCTCACTTGATCGTAGTCTTCCCAATTTTTGATCACGAGCAAGCCGTTGACTTGGTCGTTGTCTTCAAGGGTCATGACATTCGGCACCACCAGCGGACACTGGTTGTAAACACGGATATTTGGGGAGGTGATGGTCTTGGCACATTGGTCCATGACATAAACCTGGAAGTTGTTCAGATTGGGTTGTAAAATTCCTGGCTGAACGTAGACGGTATCGTTGTTAGGGAAACTACCTGGCCCCCATACGTAGCTGTAGGGAGAGATGCCATTTTTAACTTCACACCAAATGTTGGTGCCTTGTCCAAAATCGGCACAAACATTAAGGGAATCTACCGCTGTGATGATCATAGGGGTGTAGTCGATGATGTTGAGGGAGATGGAAGTGGTGTCGAAAGATCCATCGCAGGGGTTTGGTAGAATGACATTGAAAAATACCGTTTCTGTACCTTCGGGCAAGCCGTCGAGGAAGGCAGAAATACCAATTGTGTCGGAAGCCACACCGGCAGGGATGACGAGCGTATCGTCTATGTAAGGGTAGTCGTCGCCGTTCGTTGCGGTTCCGCTCAGGCTAATTTGTACCACTAAGTTGGAGGTGAGGTCGGTACGCGTGACAACAAAGCCCGCAAAGCCGCAATCTTCAATGAGCTGAGTAGGCCCAGTGACGTCTACTTCGATAGGCACTTCTATTTGGCAGGTGACCACGCGGTAACCAAAAGTTCTGATTTTGGTATTGATCAGTACCCCATTGCGCCATTCTTTAACTGCTACGCCCGCCACAAAACTTCCAATGAGGTTGGGAGTAAAGGTCATAAAGCCAGTAGCAGGGTCAATGGTGATGTTGGAACCAGCGCCGAAAGGCACGGTTTCGGTAAATGAAGGGTTCCAGCTAACTGGAGTGTATGGTGCAGGATCTTCGGGGTCGGGAACCACATTGGCAATACTGCCGCCAAGCAAAGGCGCCATCAGTTCGTAACTCAGGGAGTCTCCGTCTGGATCAAAGGCAGCATGGTCAAAATCTAGGGTGTTCTGTGAACACAAAATAAGCGGAGGATAGTTGATGAAGCGCGCACCTTGGTTGTGAACACCTACGAGTGCTGAGCCCGGAATGAAGGTAGTGAGGGTAATGCCATTGTTGGCAGGATCCACGATGTTGTCAATGGCGCCCGTCCAACAACAGCGCTGGTAAGAGACATAATAACCTTGTACACTAAACGGCAAGACGACTGTATCGATGTAGATAGCGCGCTCCACACAGATGTCGTTTGGAACTGTTACACATGGGTCATCGTAAACAATCGGCAAGATATTTTGCGAGAAGGGGGCAATGTATCGGGTTGTAAAAATGGAACCGTCAGCCAAAAATATGGTGTAGTTCAAGGGGTTGTCAAATGCAGTGGCCGAGTTGCAGTCGCGGTAAATTTCGATAGTGATTTTGTACTGGTTGTTGCCCAGAGAATCATAGTAAATTTCACCGCCGATGATGTGGCTTGCCCAACTATTAAAGCTGAAAACCAAACTGACCAATAAGGTAATTAGGGTAGTGGAGAGACGCATGCGTTTGAATTTTGTATATTCGTTGTTGATGTCAAAGGTAAGCTTGTTTTTTGTAATTATAACTTTCTTTTTGGGTTTGCAGCTTCAAGCCCAATCTGAAACGCAATTGCGCCAAGAATTACAAAATACAAAACACAAGACGCCTCAATTGCAAATAAGGTTGCGTCTGATTGATGCAATATACGAGCGCAATCGCAACGAATGGCAAAAAGAGATCCAATTGCTGGTTTCGCAACGGAGTGCTTATGCTGGCCAATCTAATCAAGCCATCATTTCTTTACTCGACGCTGAGCGCGCATTTTTTCTGGGAAACACCGCCACTGTGGTTCAAATTTTTGAGCGCGATTTAAAAGCACATCGCTTCCAAAATTCAAAGCTCAATTGGCGTAAAAACATGTTGGGCTGCGCTTTGTATCCGCAATTAAAGACCTATCATTACCGTACCTTGCTCACGCAAATGAACCGTGGGCTCAAAAACCGCGAACAAACAGCACTTTATTTACAAATCGCCAAAAACTTCACCGCAACTTTTCAAAAAGATTCCGCGCTTTGGGCCAGTAACAGGGCCTTGCAACTCGCTAAACGCTCAGACAAAAAGTGGGTGCTCATCGATGCGCTACAACAACAGGCCGAGGTTTATTGGCAATTCAATTTGCTCGAACAAGCAGTTCAGCGTGCCATCTATTCTTTGCAACTTGCCGAAGAAGCACAACTAGATTACTTCAAGCTGAGCCCTTTTCTTTTAATTGCCTCGATCTCTCTTGAAGTCAAGAATTACAACCTCGGATTCACCTATTTAAAGTTGGCCCAAGATCTTTCTAAAACCAACAAAGATCAACGAGCCCAGGCTTTTACCAACTACCTGTATAGTCGCTATTATCTCGGAACGGGCGCCCTTAATAAAGCCAATATCAGCGCTGGTTTGGCCTATAATTGGTTCGATGAAATTGGCAACCAGCGCTATCAAAATAGAGCGAGACTAATGATGATTGCAGCCATGCAGGGTGAAGGCATGCGTGTCGAGGCGCCATTTGCAAGTTTGCTGCTGACAGCTAATGCGCAAACCGATCCATTTTTTGTAGCCGAACTCTATTATGAATACGGTCAATACTTGATGGGTAAAAATAACTATCGCGCTGCTCAAAATGCTTTTGAATCTAGTTTAAAGAGTTTGCCCACGGAGTCCTTGTTGCGTCCTAAAATTGCCAACACTTATTCGGCATTGGCGGCAATTGCCACTAAAACAGGCCAATTGGCAGCGGCCTATCAGTTTCAAAAAAAATACAGCAATTGGCTCGAGAATAGTCCGGTTTGGCACAGCGCAGCACGCATTGAAGAAATGGCCGCTGCCAATTTACGCGAAGAACGCGAACGCTTGATCCTCAACCAACAAGCCTCAATTGAACGCGCTCAAAAAGAACGAGAAATTATTGAGTTGCAGCGAGATCGACAACTATTTATGCTCATCATTTTTATAGTTGCCATCATTTTTGGCGTGATCATCTATGTATTGCGCGTTCAGCAAGTCAAGACCCGCCAAGAACAGCGAGAGGCAGAATTGTCACAAACACTTTTGCGCACCCAAATGAATCCGCATTTTGTATTCAATGCGATGTCCGTGATCCAGAGCTATATCTACGAAAACGACCCAGAAAAATCTTCGCAATTCCTTGTGAATTTTTCTAGACTCATGCGTTTGATTCTCGAAAATTCACCCAAAGAATTCATTCCGATCGAGTTAGAACGAGAAATCTTAGATAAATACCTGACCGCTCAAAAAATGCGTTTTGAAAACCGCTTTGAATACGAACTTGCCATCAGCGATGATTTACTTTTCAATAAAGCCATGGTTTCACCAATGATTACCCAGCCCTTCATTGAAAATGCCATCGAGCACGGCCAATTACATACGGTAAAAGGCGGTAAAATTTGGGTCAATATGCACACCAATGATGCCGATCTTATTATTCAAATAAAAGACAACGGCGTTGGACGTAAAAAGTCTGCCAATACGAAGAAAATGAAGGCACATAAAAGTATGGCCATCGATATTACCCGCGAGCGGATTGCTATTCTCAATAAAAAGTATAAATTTAATGGGAGTTTGACCATGACCGATTTAGATGCTGTTGCGCAAACTGGAACGGTCGTGACACTCGTCTTGCCCCTGAAGTACGAACCCGAACACTAAAACTGAACTGTGCCATGAGTCGAAAAGTACTGATCATTGATGATGAAAAACCTACCCGAACTTTTATCCGAAAAATGCTCGAGTCTTTTGACTTGAACCTGAGTATTTATACGGACGGTGAAAATGTCGAATCGGGAATAGAAGCCATAGAAGATATCCAGCCCGATATCGTTTTGCTCGACATCCAAATGCCAGATGGCAATGGTTTTGATGTCTTGAGGCAAGTCAAGTACAAGCAATTTGAGGTGATTTTCATTACGGCCTTTCAGGAGTTTGCCGTGCAGGCGATCAAGTTTTCTGCCTTAGATTATATCCTGAAACCCATTGACGCAGAGGAACTTCATACGGCCATGACCAATGCCTTGCAATTGGTCGAACACAAAAAAGACGATACGCAATTTCAAGCACTACAGCACAATATTCAGCCGCAACACAAACGCAAATTAGTCCTCAAGACCCAAGAGAGTATTTTCGTGATAGAAATCGATGATATCGTGCACTGTGAGGCGGATAAAAACTATACGTTTTTCTATCTCAATGACGGCAAAAAGATTTTGGTATCCAAAACCCTAAAAGATTACGACACCATGCTTGCAGGTTTTTCGTTCTTTAGGGTGCATCAGTCGCACCTTATCAATCTGAATTATGTAGAGCGCTACGACAAACACGACGGTGGCTCAGTGATTTTAAAAGACGGTTCTTCTATTCCGCTGTCGCCGGCCAAAAAAGAACAGTTCTTTAAAAGCTTAGATTTACTCTAAGGCTTGTTTGAGGTCTGCAATCAGGTCATCTGCATCTTCGACACCCACACTTAAGCGGATCAATGAGTCAACAACACCGCTTTGCTCGCGCACTTCTTTCGGAATAGAGGCGTGGGTCATGGTGGCTGGATGCCCAATCAAAGATTCAACCCCGCCTAAAGATTCAGCCAGGGCAAAAATCTCCACTTTCTTTACCAAATCTAGCGCATCTTGCAGCTGATTGCCTTTGAGTGTAAAGGAAATCATGCCGCCGAAGCCGCGCATTTGCGCTTTGGCAACGTGGTGATTCGGATGCGTTTCAAAGCCCGGCCAATAGACTTTATCTACTTTCGGATGCGTGCTCAAGAAACGCGCAATTTGCTCACCGTTTTCGCAGTGGCGCTGCATGCGCAAGTGCAGGGTTTTGATGCCGCGCAATACCAAAAAAGAATCCATTGGGGCGGTTACTGCACCAGATGAATTTTGAATGCGGTACATTTCTGTAGCGAGTGCATCGTCGTTGCAAACCAAAGCGCCCATCACGACATCGGAGTGTCCGCCAAGATATTTGGTAACGGAATGCATCACCATATCGGCACCTAAATCTAAAGGGTTTTGCAAATAAGGCGTGGCAAAAGTGTTGTCGACACAAAGCATTGCATTTGCTTTTTTGGCGATGTCAGCCATTGCTTTGATATCGATGATGTTCATCATGGGATTGGTAGGGGTCTCTACCCAAATGAGTTTGGTATTTTCATTGACTAATGCCGCTACAGCAGCAGGATCTTGCATATCTACGAAATGAAAAATCAGGCCATATTTGGCAAAAATGGTATTAAAAATACGGTAAGAACCTCCGTAGAGATCATTGGTAGAGATGATTTCATCGCCAGGGTTGAGCATTTTGATGACGCAGTCTATAGCGGCCAAACCTGAGCCAAAACAAGCGCCGTGCTTCCCATTTTCAATGGCAGCAATATTTTTTTCAAGCGCGTGGCGCGTAGGATTGAGCGTTCTGGAATATTCATAACCCTTGTGATTACCCACGCCCTCTTGAACATATGTAGATGTTTGATAGATTGGCGTCATGATGGCACCAGTTGCGGGGTCTGGGTGAACACCTGCGTGTATGGCTTTGGTAGCAAATTTCATAGTCAAAATTGTTTCGACAAAATTAATAGAATCCTTTAAGGCAGGCCCAATTCAAGCGCAGGATCCCAAAAAACTTTTTGAAAGTCTTGAATTTGATCATTGATGACCCTGATTCCTTCTAGCGTCAGCAATTCTTGCATGTGTTCTGGATGTTCAAAATGATTTTTACCGCTCAATAGGCCAACTCGATTGACTACTCTATGAGCAGGAACATCGGACAGTACATGACTCGCGTTCATGGCCCAACCGACCATGCGCGCTCCTTGTTTGGCACCAAGATAATTGGCAATAGCGCCGTAGCTAGTCACGCGGCCTCTCGGAATGAGCCTGACAACGTCGTAGACGTCTGTGAAGAAATCTCTGCTTTTGTGCACTTTCAAAGATAAAAAAAGCCACCTGTTGAGGTGGCTTTAACATTGTATTTAAAGTGTCTTATTTTTTGTCACAACAAGATGCTTTCTTGTCGTTCATATCACATTTCATGTCATTAGACATGGCTGCTCCATGGCAAGACGATTTTTCTGACGAGCAGCTTGTTTCGCATTTTGGAGCTTGTTTAGCTCGGTGCTCTTCAATTTTTTCACCCATGATTGGAGCGATAACCAAACCAACAAGACAAGTCAATTTGATCAAGATATTCATTGAAGGACCAGAAGTATCTTTAAATGGATCACCAACGGTATCTCCTGTAACTGCTGCTTTGTGCGCGTCAGAACCTTTGTAGGTCATTTCGCCGTTGATCACAACACCAGCTTCAAAAGATTTTTTAGCGTTATCCCAGGCACCACCAGCGTTGTTTTGGAAGATGGCCCAAAGGACACCAGAAACAGCAACACCGGCCATATAACCACCAAGTACCTCAGCAGCCATTTCCCAGTCACCAGAAATAAATCCGGTTCCCAAACCAATCAAGATTGGCGTAAGAATAGTCAGTGCACCAGGAAGCATCATTTCGCGAAGTGCAGCTTTGGTAGAGATTTCTACACATTTGCCGTACTCTGGTTGTCCAGTTCCTTCCATAATTCCTGGAATTTCGCGGAACTGACGACGTACTTCGTTCACCATATCCATAGCAGCGCTACCTACAGATTTCATTGCCAAGGCAGAGAAAACGACAGGAATCATGCCGCCGATAAACAAGGCAGCTAATACAGGTGCTTTGAAGATATTGATACCATCAATACCCGTAAAAGTGACGTATGCTGCAAACAAGGCAAGTGCCGTAAGAGCTGCAGATGCAATCGCAAAGCCTTTTCCTACAGCTGCTGTAGTGTTACCAACTGAGTCGAGAACGTCTGTGCGCTGGCGAACTTCTTTAGGAAGCTCACTCATTTCGGCAACACCACCTGCGTTGTCGGCGATTGGGCCAAAGGCATCAATAGCTAACTGCATTGCGGTAGTTGCCATCATTGCTGAAGCGGCAATTGCAACGCCGTAGAAACCAGCAAGTGCATAAGAACCCCAGATAGCGGCAGCAAATAAAATCACAGACGAAAAAGTAGAGATCATACCCGTTGCTAAACCAGCAATAATGTTGGTAGCAGCGCCAGTAGATGAGTTTTGTACAATACCAAGTACTGGTTTCTTGCCGAGCGCAGTGTAGTATTCAGTAAAGTAAGAAATAAGGTATCCTACAGAAAGACCTACAAGTGTTGCATAGAAAACATGGCGTGAAGGAATGGCAATAGCATCTTCTACACCGAAGAAATTCATTTGAATGGTGTCTGGAAGCATCCATTTTACCAAGAACCAACCTGCAACCGCAGATAGAATAATGGAGGTAATGTTTCCGAGGTTGAGTGCTTTTTGCACATCGTTTTCTTTGGCATCGTTAGATGAAATGCGAACGAGGAAAGTACCAATGATTGAGGCGATGATTCCTACACCTGCAATCATGATTGGCAATAAGATCGGACCCATTCCATTGAAAGTACTAAGTGTTTGACCATTTTCAGCCATATCTTTGATGATGTAGTTACCTAACACCATTGATGCTAAAACGGTTGCTACATAAGAGCCAAACAGGTCGGCACCCATTCCGGCAACGTCACCTACGTTGTCACCAACGTTATCGGCAATAGTTGCAGGGTTGCGCGGGTCATCTTCAGGAATACCAGCTTCTACTTTACCAACGAGGTCAGCACCTACGTCAGCTGCTTTGGTGTAGATTCCACCACCTACGCGTGCAAACAAAGCAATAGATTCTGCTCCGAGAGAGAAACCGGCCAAGGCCTCAAGCACCATAGTCATGTTTTTGTAGTCCCAGTTACCACCCTTTAAGAATACGCTCAAGAAGAACATGAAGAAAAGCGACAAACCTAAAACTGCCAAACCGGCAACTCCTAGGCCCATCACTGTACCACCTCCAAATGAAACTTTAAGTGCATTTGGCAATGAGGTTTTTGCAGCTTCGGTTGTGCGCACATTGGCATCGGTAGCTACGCGCATTCCGATGTTTCCTGCAATTGCAGAAAAAATGGCACCAACGATAAAGGCAGGAACAATCAACCAGTGAGTGGTGTCTACAACTTTAGATACGCCAAATAATGCAATCGATGCTAAAACCACAAAGATGGCTAGCAAACGGTATTCTGCAGACAAAAACGCCATTGCACCTTCTTTGATGCTTTTGGCAATTGTTTGCATTTTTTCATCTCCGGCAGGTTGCTTTTTAACCCATGCCATCTTTACAAGCATAAAGAGGAGTCCGATGAGAGACAATCCAATTGGAATGTAAATTACGTTCATAAATAATTTTTTAATTGAAAAATACCGGCAAAAGTAGCTGATTTCGCCTAGGAAAGCAAATACGGATTTAAAAAATAAGGGTTACATCAACCAACCCTTTTTTTTATCGATTAAATAAAAAAGGCCCGATTCAATCGGGCCTTTTAAAAAGTACGAGACTTATTTATTGTTTTGTGTAAGTCGCTACGCAAGTACCTGTTCCGCCGATAAGAGGAATGGTGTTTTCGTAGGTATAAGTGATCGTGATCACATTTGCTTGGTTATTGATGCTACCAATACCTGAGAAAATAACTTGTCCGAGTGTGACATCAATGGTTTGATTTGGTACGGTGATGTTATTGCCGTTGATGGTTGCATTTGCTGTTCCACCTACTAAATTGAACATGTTGTCAATGATGAGTTCGTTAGCTGAAGCACCAGCAGTAATTGCTGGGTCTGCCGTCAATGGGAAGGAGTTGCCACAATCGCTGGTTACAGCCCAAGTAACTAGCCAATTGTCTTGTCCGATATTGACATTGACCGTACGCGTAGCTGTTGTGCTACCGTTTTCGTTGGTGGCTGTGTAGGTTACTAAGTAGGTGCCTTTGGTAGTAGCGTCTACTTGGCTATTGGTAGTTACGGTTGCTGAAGAGCCGTCTTTGTTGGTTGCGGTTGCACCTGCATCGGTATAGGTATCGCCCACATTAATGTTTTCAGGATTGTTGCCATTGACGGTAATGGTTGGCGTGTATTTACAAGTTCCGTCGTCTTTTTTGGCTTCGGCGTTGTAGTTGACGGCATCTGGATCCATGCAGCCTTTTTTCTTGCAGCTAGCAGTTGTGCCAATAAGTAGTGCCGAAATGGCAAAAAGTGAAAGGTAAGTTTTCATAGTTTTAAAGTGTTAATGCGTACCGAAATTATGAATTTGTTGTGCAATAGGCAAATAAAACGCGATACATTTCATTTTATTGCAAAAAAAACGGCGCTCCTAAGAACGCCGCTTTCCAACCAAACGATAGGTCTAGTCTTGCAACACTTCAGTCTGACCAGTCGGTGTTGCGAGCGCATTTTTGATTTTAGCTTCTAGTTCTTCCATGAGTTCGGGGTTGTCTAGAAGGAGCGCTTTGATGGCGTCGCGTCCTTGGCCAAGTTTGGTTTCTCCGTAAGAGAACCAAGAGCCGCTTTTCTTGAGAATGTTGAGGTCTACGCCAAGGTCGATGATTTCACCAACTTTAGAGATCCCTTCGCCGTACATGATGTCGAATTCGGCTTTTCTAAAAGGTGGAGCAACTTTGTTTTTAACCACCTTCACTTTTACGCGGTTCCCAATTACCTCTTCACCGTCTTTGAGTTGTGTGGCTCTGCGGATATCGATGCGGATAGACGAATAAAATTTGAGTGCGTTACCACCAGTAGTGGTTTCTGGATTGCCGAACATGACGCCAATTTTGTCTCGGAGTTGGTTGATGAAAATACAGCAACAGCCAGCTTTGTTGATCGATCCAGTGAGTTTTCTCAAGGCTTTTGACATCAGGCGCGCTTGTAGACCCATTTGAGAGTCTCCCATTTCGCCTTCGATTTCGGCTTTTGGGGTGAGTGCTGCAACGGAGTCGATAACGATGAGGTCAATGGCTCCAGAGCGAATGAGGTTATCGGCAATTTCGAGTGCTTGCTCACCGTTGTCTGGCTGAGAGATCAAAAGATTGGAAATATCTACACCAAGTTTTTGGGCATAGAATTGGTCAAAGGCGTGTTCGGCATCGATGAAAGCTGCGATACCACCTTGTTTTTGGACTTCGGCAATGGCGTGGATAGCAAGGGTTGTTTTTCCCGATGATTCTGGGCCGTAGATTTCGACTACGCGTCCTTTGGGGTATCCGTTGATTCCTAAGGCGAGGTCTAGGGTGAGCGAACCCGTAGGGATCACTTCTACTTGTTCTACTGGCGCATCGCCGAGTTTCATGACGGCGCCTTTACCAAAGGTTTTGTCAAGCTTTTCCATGGTCAGTTGGAGCGCTTTGAGTTTTTCGAGGTTTTGTTCTTTAGACATATCGTTTGTTGTTGTGAGCGAGGCTCGGTGAATAATTTTTACAAAGTTGCATGCAGAAGACCGTAAACAATTTACGTTCTACTGAAAACAGGCCAAAACTTCATTGGCGTGGTCTTTGGTGTTCGGCTTTTCGAGCACTTTGATGAGCGTGTTGGTCTGATCGAAAATGAAGGTCATGCGGTGAATGCCGTCGTAGACGCGACCCATAAATTTTTTGGGCCCCCAAACACCGAATTGTTGGATAATGGTTTTATCTGTGTCGGAGATCAGTGGGAAGTTCAGTTGGTATTTGTTGACGAATTTACTGTGGGCAGCAACGCTATCAGCGCTGATGCCAATGACGTGAACTTGCGCTGCTAAAAGGGCTTCTTGTCCGTCGCGAATACTGCAAGCCTGCGCAGTGCAACCAGGGGTGTCGTCTTTGGGGTAAAAATAAATGACGAGATTTTTGCCAGCATAAGAAGCGCTGTCGATGGGATTGCCGTTTTGGTCAGTACCAATAAAGGCTGGAAGCTTGCTTCCGATAGGTAGTGTTGTCATAATGCTTAAAAAATAATCGGTGTAACGATGAAAAACTAATCAAAAGTAAAAACTATTCACCAATAACAAAACATGATTGGCAAAAAAGTTTTATCGTTGTCCGTATTTTAACAGACGAAAAAGAAAGACACACCAAGAAATGATGCT
>Ga0102876_1000598_pt1 | contig 11282 bp, 6 predicted proteins | sample Colrivmeta1548A3_FD_78446 | JGI IMG/M metagenome (GOLD analysis project Ga0102876, IMG submission 78446) | Estuarine microbial communities from the Columbia River estuary - metaG 1548A-3 | ecosystem: Environmental > Aquatic > Marine > Intertidal zone > Estuary | place: USA: Columbia River Estuary... | reverse complement strand
TACGTTCTAGTTGTGCGATAGTAAAGATCATTGTTTAAGCCTCTAATTGTGCAACACGGTTGCGTAGTGATTGAATTTCTTTGATTAACATTGGAACTAGTTTTGAGTAGTCCACACCCATCATCTCTTCTGAGTCAGCATCGCCACTGACAGCCTCTGGTGCAACAAGTTGTAGCTCCTGTGCAATCATGCCGTAGTCTTGGTGAGAGCCGTCAGCTTTCCAGTCATACTGTCTAACTTGGATAGCGTCTATCTTGCTTCCTGCGTCATCAGCGTCTGCAATGTTTTCTTTTAGGCGTTCGTCTGATGAGGTGTTGTAGGATGTAGAGGTGTTGTTACCAGTGATACTGCCAGTCTCATTCCCTGAATACCTAAAAGTATCAAAATACTGGGTTCCAGCGTTTGAGTGATCTACCGATCTCGCCCAAGCAACTCCTGACCTGACAACAGTTAAACGACCAATAGCCGAAGTAGTACCCACCAACAGGTTGCCTGATACGTCTATGCGCATGCGTTCTAAGTTGCCAGTGGAAAAAGTATGCTCTCCTGATACATTGCCGCTGGAGTTATAGTCAACAGTAGTGCCAGTTGTTTTAATGAATAAGCCCTGTGTAGTCGTACCTACACCTAACACATTACTACCTTCTGTAGCTACAACTCGGAGCTTTGCGCCTGTAGGACTCGAAATCCCAATACCCACATTCCCTGATGAGTCTATGCGCATACGTTCTTGCCACGAGAGTCCTGCACCTGCTCCAGAAGTATTGTTACCTGCTGAACTCCAGACATGCTCTGCACCTGTTTGTGCGTAACGAGAAGCAGACCCATTAGCTATGTATTTCTCGCCAGCATTGTAATACCAGTTTTGTGACAAATAAGTACTCGCGTTATATGCCGATAACAACCCGCCACCTTGCAACTGTAAAGCGCCAGTTGAGCCATTGGGAAGCAAGAAAGCACTGGGAACCACTCCAATACCCACACGACCTGATGAGTCTATGCGCATACGTTCTGTTGCTGCGGCATTATAAGCTGCTGTTCCAAAAGACAAAGCACCAGATAATTGTGTCACACCGCTCCCAAAATCCGACTCATTCAGAATGAAGGCTGTTTCATGTGGCCCAACCGCACTTGGATCGGTTGAGTAAAAAGATAAACGTCCTATATCTTGACCAGCAGACCACGTAGCATCAGTTGTATTTGTTATGCGTAGTACAGGGCTAGTTGAAGCTATCTCCATCAAGGTGTTAGGCGAACTAGTACCAATACCCACGTTGCCTGCGCTGTCTATGCGCATACGTTCGTTAGTAGCATCTGCACCATTAACTCCTGTAGTGCCCGTAGAGAACACTAGCCCCGAAGCTCCTAGAGCATGTATACCATTATTGTACCAGTTACCGCCTTGTCTGCCAGCAATGGTTAGACCTGTGTTTGTAGTACCTACTGCACTATAATCTGAACTTATAACCGCTTTAGTTGTTGTTGGACTATTAGCAGTGTTTACCAACAGGTTGCCAGCGCTGTCTATGCGCATACGTTCTGTAGTGTCATGCTTAAACAGAGTGTTTGCGCCGTCTTGCTGGATAATAAGAGAAGTACCGCCTGCGGAAATATCATCCATTTCAAATGTAGGCAGATAAGATGAAATTTTTACACCGCCCGTGCCGTCACTAGTAGCGTCTGAAATCTCCAAAGGTCTGGCAGGCGAACTAGTACCAATACCAACATTCCCTGCGCTGTCTATGCGCATACGTTCTGTGTTTGAGGTATTAAGCCTCACATTACCACTTTCTCTATTATTTATTAATAAATCAATTGACCCAGAAGGAACACCAATCTGACTTCCGTCTGAAAATGCACTTCCTGTTGTACTGTTTACAAAATGCACATAGCTATTGTTTGCATCTGATTTAACAGTAAGAGGGTATGTAAGGCCAGAAGAAATACCAATACCCACATTGCCTGCGCCAGTAATAGTCAGCGGGGCATAACTAAACGTAGCGTCATAAATCTGAAAATCAGGAGTCCCAGACGCTATCCCAATGTTATATTGGCGCTGGCCCGATTCTAAAAAGCGTAACCTGCCATCGTTAATTTGTAGTTTTTCAGAAGGACTCGTCGTACCAATACCCAAAGACTCCGCAGACGCATCCCAGAACAACTTAGGCGTTGTGCCTGTGTCCTCGTAGAAGCTGATGTCTCCTGTTGCGTGATCTAAGTTAAATCGTTTTGTAAACACATTTTCAGCATCGTTCATTGTGCTGATAGCAAAATCACCAGCATCATTACTAAACTGAGTGTTAGAATTTACTGAATCGTTTTCAATAAATTTTATTCTAGGGTTTGCGTGGGTGATAGTAAGTGTTGCATTCAGGTCTGATTCGCCATCAACAGTAAGCCCATCCATCGTGGCTGTGCCAGTAACGTCTATGCCTGTGGCTGTGGTGTTTAGCTTAACGCCGCCACTGTGATATAGATAACTTGAACCATCTGCAATACCTAAGAAAAACGCTTCTCCTGCCGCAGAAGTTAAGGCTAGTTCATTGCTGGCTCTGACATATAAATTACCTGTCCCTGTATCTGTTATATAACTATTAAACCCATCATGATAAACCTGTAAATCATCACTATCACCAAACGTAGCCTTGTCATTGTCACCCAATGCTATGCCGCCGTTGGCTGTGATTTCGCCAGAGGCAGTCAGCGTAGTAAACGCGCCAGTAGAGGCAGACGATGCGCCAATAGTCGTGCCATCGATAGAACCGCCGTTAATATCTACGCTAGTTGCCACAAAGTTAGAGCCATCAGCCCTAGCAAGCTCAAAGCCGCCAGCAGTCGAGCCATCATGGACTACCAAAGTATCTTTTGTAGTGTTTACTGAAATCTCACCTTCTAAACCTGTAAAGGATGCGTGTTCGGTAGTTGTGCCTCTGCGTCTTTGTACTGCTGTAGTCATTTCATTACTCCGGCTTAGTTGGCCAAATTATATCATCTATTGATATTGCGTCAGGATAGGTTTCTGTTATATCCCTTAGCTCTTGTCTGTATGTTGCCCATTCTTCTTTTTTACTGTCTGACAAAGGCGAATCAGAAAATTGTGTCCAATCTGACTTTAATAATCTTTGATTTCTTCTCGCCCTAACATTTGCTTGAACTATCAAAATCAATTCAGCATCAGTAGGCTGATCAGGTTCTGGCTGATTGCATACTTTACCATCAATAATCATGTGGATTGAATCGTCAGCAATGCCTTCCATTACAAACTCATTATCTCCGGCTTGCATTTCAAGATCACTATCAACGCACGAACCTGTGCGAAGAATAAAGCCCTCAGAATCATAAACAATAAATGATTTCATTTTTTAAGCTCCATGGTGATTAAGTTCCGTTTGCTAACTTGAATATTATTTCCTTGCCTGCCAATTTCTAATGTATAAGTGGCGATTCCAGACGAGCCAATGTGCTGATAACTGCCATTAACCATTCCTGTTTTATAATTTGGGCCGGTGTCTAAATACCAAAGTTTTCCATAATCTAATATTACAGTTCCATTTCTTCGCAAGCGCACATAAATTCTTGCGTAGTCAAGGTCGCCAGAATCGCTATCTCCTGACATTACATCACCAAAGAAAGACCAAAAAATTTCTGTAGATGTTCCGGCGCTTTCAGTAAATGTTACTGATTGGGCTGTTGCGTAATTTATAGATATATTGTCATATTGATAAAATGGAAACAAATTACCAATAGTAAAAGCACCAGTCGGCAAGGTTACTGCGTTTCCTGCGATCTGTAGTGTATCAACAGACAAATTAGCAATCTTGCCCGTAGTAACGGCTAGGTTAGCAATCTTTGCTGAAGTTACAGCAAGGTTGCCTATCTTAGCATTAGTGATTAAGCCGTCATTGATCTGAGCGGTATTAGTAATAACACCAGAAGCAGCGATTAAACCTCCTGTAATAGAGTTTGCTGCTATTTTGTCTGTAGTGATGGCCTCTGCAAATATCTTAACGGAAGTAATAGCGTTAGCTGCAATAGCATCAGCCCCTACCGCGCCAGCTTGTATCTTGCCAGCAGTGATAGCGTCAGTATCAATTTTAACGCTTGTAATCGCGTTAGCAGCAATACTGTTTGCCGTCACAGCATCAGCGGCAATTAAGTCTGCAGTTATAGCATCAGCAGCAATCGCGGCAGTAGTTATCGAACCAGCAAATATAGAGTCAGCAGTAACAGCGCCTGTCGCTATCTTATTTGCCGTTATTGCATCAGCGGCGATCTTTACAGAAGTAATCGCATTGGAAGCAATAGTGTCAGCAGTGACAGCACCAGCAGCCAGCTTTGTAGTCGTAATAGCGCCCGCTGCTATCTCTGTAGCTGTTACAGCGCCAGCATCTATCTTGCCAGCGGTTATAGCAGCAGCAGCGATTTCATCAGCAGTAACAGCCCCAGCAGCGATCTTTACCGTAGTAATCGCGTTAGCGGCAATACTTTCGGCGACAACCGCACCAGCTTGTATTTTAGTTGATGTAATAGCGTCGGCGGCAATAGTTTCAGATATGATCGCTCCGGCAGCTATCTTTTCAGATGTTATAGCAGCCGCATCAAGTTTTTCGGTAGTTACTGAGCCAGCAGCTAATTCTAAAGCGGTGATTGCTCCAGCGGCAATTTCGGCAGCAGTAATGGTGTCAGCAGCTATTTTCCCTGAAGTGATAGAGTTTGCAGCTATCTCGTCAGCAGTAACAGCACCAGCCGCTATTTTCTCAGTGGTAATTGCTGCTGCGGCAATCTCATCTGCTGTAATAGCACCTGCTGCAATTTTAGCGGTAGTTACAGAACCAGCAGCTAGTGACTCGGCAACTACAGCACCTGCTGCAATCTTGTCAGCCGTAATAGCATCAGCGGCAATGGTACTTGCTGTGACAGCATCGGCTGCTATCTTGCCCGCTGTAATTGCATTTGCTGAAATCTTTTCAGATGTGATGGCATTCGCTGCTATTTCGTCAGCAGTTATAGCACCAGCGGCAATTTCGGCAGCGGTAATAGTGTTTGCTGCAATAGCGTCAGCAGTAACGGCATTAGCTGCTATTTCATTAGCGGTAATTGCATCTGCTGCTATTTTAACGGTAGTAATAGAATTAGCTGCTATTTCATCAGCCGTAACTGCTCCCGCTGAAATCTTAGCCGTAGTGATTGCGTCAGCTATTATCTTATCGCTGGTAATTGCATTTGCAGCAATTTCAGAAGCTGTTATAGCATTGGCTGCTATTTTAGCTGTCGTAATAGCATCACTTGCTATCTTGGTAGTAGTTATAGCTTCCGCTGCAATAACATCTGCTGTTACAGCGTTTAAAGCTATTTTAGCGGTAGTAACTGCATTATCACCAATTTTCGTTGCCGTTATAGCGCCAGCAGCTATGACATCACCTTGAATAGCGTCAATCGCAATCTTTGCGTTAGTAACTGCATCGCTGGCAATCTTTGTTTCCGTAATCGCTCCAGCAGCTATAACGTCAGCAGTAACGGCATTCAAGGCTATCTTTGCGGTAGTCACTGCATTAGAGGCGAGCTTTAAATCATTAACAGCGCCGTCCAATAACTTTTCACTAGTTATGGCCCCTGCTGCTATTACATCGCCACTAACTGCATCAACAGCCAATTTTGCATTCGTTACCGCATCATCAGCAAGTTTCAATGAAGTGACAGCATTTGCCGTAATTTTCTCAGAAGTAATAGCACCTGCCGCAATCACATCAGAGGTAATGGCATTTACCGCAATCTTTGCATTTGTTACAGCGTCATCAGCCAGCTTTAATTCGCTTATAGCGCCGTCTAATATCTTTGATGCAGTTATAGCGCCTGCTGCGATAACAGCGCCCTGAATGGCATCTACAGCTATTTTAGCGTTAGTTACAGCGCCAGCAGCAATCTGCGTGTTTGTAATTGTTCCTTGCAAGTCAACTGTGGCAATTGTGGCAATAAATGCAGTACCGGTATATCGGTAAGTTTTATTGTCTGTCGTTAAGAATACCTGTCTACCTTGGAAGTTACCTGTCGTTGGTAATACTGTAACAATCTCAATCGGACGCAAGTTACTTGGAAAGTTGGCAGCAGCCAAAGCGCCAGACACATCAGCGGCAGGAATAGAGGTAACAAAAGAAGTTCCTGTATAACGGTATAACTTGTTATCAGTAGTTAAAAATAATACTTGCGGGCCAGTATATCCAGAGGGATTGGGCAATACAGTAACTACGGCAATCGGCTCAATTCCCTCAGCAAATGAAACAGCGTCTACAGTTCCTGCTTCAATAGAGAAAATGTCATCAGTCCAAACTGAACTTGTAGCGTCCCATCGCCACAGCTTATTGTTTGTTGTGTCGTATTTAATCTGCCCGTCAAAATCTCCGACAGCAGGAAGCGTAGATACAGGCTCAATACCATAAGCACCAGCTTCGCTAAACAGGTTATTTACTTGTTCACTAAATGAATCAGAATCAACAAATAATGTTGTAGCAGATGCAACGGTTGAGAAGTCTGATACATTGCCGCTGTAATCAACTGACTTCAGCCAGTAGTATTTTAAGACGTTGTAACCAAGACCAGTACGGCTGAAATAATCGCCTCCAGCAATCGCTATCTTTGTCGCTGTTTCAGGATTATTTACATTATTTTCCCAAACTTGAACATGGCTATAATCAGGGTCAGTAGGTGGAATCCAGCTAAGTGTTATTTCACGCAAGCTGCCAGTAGCAATAACTGATTCGGGAATTGATGGAGCATCTGTGTCGCCTTCCGCAAGTCCTGAAAGAGTTACCCAATTACTGCGAACGCCAAGCTCGTTGATTGCCCTAACTCTAATGTTGTAGTTTGCGCTAGGTGTAACCCCTGTCAGGATATATTGAGTAGTAGTCACAAACGAAGAATTATAATCAGGCTCATCAGTGGCTACTGACTCATCAATAGAACCATAATCCAAAAGAACAGAAGAAGCCTCAGTAATAAGCCCATAAGATTCTGAAGTGATGTATTCGTCGGCTATGCTCCCATAGTCAATAAGGGCAGAGCCTCGCTGATATTGCACCTCATATTGCGTTACAAACGCATCTTCGCTTGCTGTCCAATTTAAACGAATAGATGGCAACAATGTTCCGTCACTGGCAATAACTGTAGTTGATATTGCAGTTAAGTTTGTTGGCGGCTGGGTAACCCTCCCGTTGTACAGATCAATTTCGCCACCAGTTAAATAATCCTTTTCGTCAGAAGATGCCCAGTCGTATATTTCAGCAGTTGTTTCTATGGCTTGAACATTAACAACAATAGCGCCTTCTGAGCTTAGATTAAAATCGTAACCTATAACCTCAAACACTTTTTGATTCCAACCCATTTTTGAGTTGGTGACCATGATGTTGTCGCCTGCTTTAAACTTTAAGGCAGTCAAATTACAAGGCAAATTTATTGTTGTTTGCTGCCTAGATCGCAACAACACTATCTTTGCAATTCTTTGTGATCTTGCGCTATTGGTGGTGAACGGCATCGCCAAATCAAGATAGATCGGGTCGCCATCTTCAATGCTATAAGATGAACTAATTTGAGCAGGATAATCAGCTAATGTGTAATTATCGTCCTCGCTAAGAAAAACACCTTTCACGCCATTGTAAAGACTTCTTCTTGATTGCTTGGTCTGTACTTCAATACCGCCAGAAAGTACCGATTCATCAATAACAACAGTAGGCGAAGAATACTCTGCACCGCGAATAAAATACTCACCGCCTGAATAAACAAGATTGCCTGCCATAGCAGACAGCATCGCTTCAAGATTATCTTTTCTTGAGTTGGCTGTATCTACTACGCCATCAAGTGTGTATCTGGCCTGAGTTCCACCAGAAGTTAAAGCAACTTGCTGGTTACATAAATTGGCAGTTGATAATAATGCGCTTAAATTGACTGAGCCTGATTGTTCTGCAAGACCGTATTTGCTGTCTGTTAGATAATCATAAACGCACAAGGCTGGGTTTTGAGTCCACTCAGTGTTTCCGTTTGATGGGTTGTATATTTTCTTGCCGCGAATAACTGCCGATATGTTTGGAAGCCCTTGCGAGAATTGATCTGCGTCATACTTCAACCGAACATACAGATAAGCCGTATCGTTTAGAATATGCTCTGAAGTCCAAAGAGTTGATGAAGATACAAGGGTAGGGTCAGCAGTTGTCTGAGAGCCGTCATAAAACCCTATATGAACGAAAGAACCCCAATCATCTTGGAAAAAATTGTCCCATACTTTTTGATCGTTAAACCAGATTTCCTCGTAGCCGTCTATCTCGTGGCCTGCAATAGCAATTACCATGTGCAGGTATTCATTTTTACTTCCAGTAGAATCAAGAAAGACTACAGCGCCTCCAACCCTAGCTCTACCATAAACAAGTTTTCTTGAAGCGTCAGGCTCTCTAACCGTTATACCTGTTCCTGCCATAGATTGACCAAATGACGGCTTTGGGGCTAACGCTCTTGAAAGCATTGAAAGTCCTGCGCCTATGGCAAATGCACCAGCAAAAGCGCCTAAACTTAATGCAACAAATCCACCAGCAGCCCATGCGCCACCAGCAGATGCCAAACCAGCTATTACCGTAACTGCCATTTTACTTACCTACAAAACATTTCGAGTAAATGCGTTCGATCAAATCGAACCCCATGCCGATCATTAACTGGTCAAAAGGCAAATGCACCTTTGTGTTTATCATCATCAAAGATACGCCATCAGCTTTGCAGTGATCTTCGGCGTATTTTATCAGCTTATAGCCTGTCGCGCCTGAGCGATATTCTGGGAGAACAAATACAACGTCATTCGATGCAAATTTATGGTCTTGATAGTGTACGCTTTGGTTTACAATAAGTACGCAATATCCAACTAAATTACCATCGCTTCTTGCGGTAAATATACGCAAAATGCCAGCGGCATCAAGCCTTGCGTATTCTTTCCAATTTGGGTTTAGTTTTATTATACCTTGGTTTAAAGCAACCATTTCCCAATGCTTTTCCAGCAATGGTTTAATATCTTCTTTGACGTTAGCTAAACATTCGTGAGCAATTGAGATCATTAGTATCTACTTCTAGCAGCGTTATCAGCACCTCTTGAGCCAGAGCCATTTTGCGACGACGGTGTTGGTCTGCCCCAGATTATTTCTTTCTCTTGTATTTTTGCCACAAACTCAAAGCCCTTGTCATTTTGGTAATCAATCTTTTGATCTTCTGAGGTGTAACGTCTGACAGATGCTCGGTCAAAAGCGATCAATTTGTTTTCTGCGCTTATAACTATGCTTGAAGTTTCCCCAGAATCAGAGATATTCATTACGTCCATGAATCCGCTAAACAATACAACAGGGCTAGATATAATGTCCCCGCTATCATTTAAAGCTCCAAGATACAAAGTAATTACTCTGCCTTGGTATGGCTCATCTCTGGCAATAGTTAAAAGCGATTGCTTCACCCCAGCCAAGGCAATGCTTATCCCTGAAGCTGTAAGCTCTGCGCTTTCGCTAATTTGGCTGATAGATAATAAATCCCCAGCGCCTAAATATGTATCACCGTCAAATGTTAAACTGCCAATGCCAGACCATAAGTTTACATCGCCAGCGTCGAACTCGGCTTTCATTAAATAAATAGGTCGAACTAAATCAGCAGACGCTACCGCCTGCATTTCAGTGCTTAATACTCTGCTCATAATGCCTCGATGAATGCCAAGGTAAAACCGTAATGTGAAGCTGTGCTGATTGACCAGCCAATATCATTTGATGCCATGCGCCAAAGGCTTGTCGGCAAAGTAAAGTCTAGCACTGAACCGCTTGCAGCTTCAGACCTTAGTGGAGGTTGAAACTCTAACACGCCTGAGCCTGAAGCCTTGCCAACTGTAACCATATATAAGTAATTATTTAGATTAAAGTAGTCGCCAGCGGATACGGCGGAACCTGTTGCAGTCAAGCTCTCTGATCGGATAGTTGTTATGCCAGAGGTGGTAGCAGTTGCAGAGCTGGTGTGCAGCGGATTACCAAACGTGAACGTGCCTTCTCGACCTTTCAGCCCAATGATAAACGCCTCTACCTCTCGCGCCTCAGAATGGGTTAATGGGGGCAGCGTTACTTCGCATTCCCATCTTGCGCCTTGGTGAGCATATACCTGAGTGTCTAACGTAAACGGCGATTCAGATACGGAAACAACGCGCCGCAATCTCATGTTTAAACTTTGTATCCCTACATTGGGGAATGCTAAAGGCATTTTATGCTCCTACCAGTGACTTGCTGTAACTACCGCCTCGCATTCTAGCATCAGCAACGGCACTTTTGGCAGCGTTTGCGATCTGTGGCATCAGGGTAGCAATCTCGGCACGAACGGTCTGCTGCACTCCAGTCGTTATATTGATAGTCTGGTTTACAACTATACTGCCAGAGTCCCCGCCCATGCTCTTATTAGGGACGATTGAGCCTTGTGAGTTAGGTACAAATAATTCAGGTCCACGCTCACCCACCATGTAAGGTTGACCAGATTGTACTGAGCCTCCTATTGCTCTTGGACGTGGCGCAGCGCTTGGAGGTACCGCTGGGGCTGCGTTGGGGAACATCATGTCAAATAAAGGCTTAACAATCATGTACTGGATATACATTTTTAAAAGCGAATCAACGATGCTTTTTGCCATACCCTTCATGGCATCACCAAAGCTTTCTGCTCCAGTAATGGCATTCATAAGTCCGTCAGTGACAGAATTGATTGACCCTGTTACTAGGTTATTCATGTCGCTTTGGAAATTAAATAAAGCCCCGTTTTCTTGTAACGTATTGTACGTTCCTGAAATAGAGTCTTTAAATTCACCCGCTTTAATTTTTAAGCTTTCCCACCAGCTAGGGTTGAATGCTCCAGTAGCCTTAATAGGCTCCATGCCTTCAAATAGCGACATTGAGCCAATAGCTTCAGCAAGAGCATTTACTTGGTCGATGGTTGACTGTAAAGAGAATAAGGGGGTTTCCGCTCCCTCCGCGCCTCTTAACTCAACAAGCTTGGCTTTAAGCAAATCAATTTGACCACTTAACTCAGTAACTCTTTCAGCATTTTCTGCTTGAGCTTTTTCGCTAATAATTCTGAATTGATGGTCGCTGCCATTACTAATACCTTGTAACCTATTAAGCTCTGCTTGCAAAGTTTCAATTTGTAAGGTTACTTCAGATATTTCATCGCCGTTAATATACCTCTTGATGGCATTACCAAATGTAGTGATTTCTCTGATAGCTATCTGCACACCT
>Ga0102876_1000571_pt1 | contig 11585 bp, 10 predicted proteins | sample Colrivmeta1548A3_FD_78446 | JGI IMG/M metagenome (GOLD analysis project Ga0102876, IMG submission 78446) | Estuarine microbial communities from the Columbia River estuary - metaG 1548A-3 | ecosystem: Environmental > Aquatic > Marine > Intertidal zone > Estuary | place: USA: Columbia River... | reverse complement strand
GTATTGTTGCCTATGGGCGAGATCACAGCGCCGATCTCCAGATTGCCGAGATTGGGTTTTATTGATGCCGTCTATTAGCTAACGGTAACCCTCTGTATTAATTAGCTTTTCCCTGATGATTATTAAATTCTGTGGTATTTTATTAAAAACATTCTAGATTGTACTCTGCTTATCGAATAAAATCGTTTTGCCTATGTAGGCTTTATTTAACGCTTATCCTTGCGTACAGGCCTTGTATACAATGATTTTCGCCTCTTCTCCGTGTTGAAATTTGGTTTGAAGAGTAGAAATCCAAATGGTGTATTTAAGATGACATCATTGCCTTTTGGGAGATGTGTTACTGCTTAACTTGGCACACAATTTCGAAAGATTGAATGGCAGAGTCACTCTGCTTAAACCCTCTCCAAACGCAGAGACTTCTGCGCGTTTCCCATAAGGTCGCGCCGGGGTCACTTCACAAGGTTATCTTGACTGCCGTCGCTGATCTCAATGCTTTTGCGCGGGCTTGGTCGGTGTTCAGATCTCTGGCTATTGCCACGCCCATGCGACGTTTGCCGGCCACTTCAGGCTTTCCAAAAAGACGCAAGTCTGTATCGGGTTCAGCTAGCGCTTGGCTGAGCTGTCCAAACTGTGTTTGAGTCGATTGTCCATCAACGAGAATTACGGCAGAGGCAGATGGGCCGCGCTGGCGGATGACAGGGATTGGCAGGCCTAAAAAGGCTCGCGCGTGTAGGTCGAATTCTGAAAGATCTTGCGATATCAGTGTCACCATTCCGGTGTCGTGGGGGCGGGGCGAAACTTCACTGAACCAGACATCGTCACCTTTTATAAAAAGCTCGACGCCAAATAAACCCTTGCCACCAAGTGCATCTGTAACTGCGCGCGCAATGCGCTCAGATTCGGCACGGGCTTTGACACTCATCGCTTGCGGTTGCCAGGACTCCTGATAATCGCCATCTTCCTGTCGATGACCTATGGGTTCACAAAACAGCGTGCCTCCGGCATGACGCACGGTGAGCAGGGTTATTTCGTAATCAAAATCAATCACACCTTCGACAATAACCCGACCCGCGCCAGCGCGACCACCTTCTTGAGCGTAGAGCCATGCGTTTTCGATCGCGTCGGGGGTTTTGATCATGCTTTGACCTTTGCCAGATGAGCTCATAATGGGCTTTACGATGCACGGGAAACCGATGTCATGCACAGCTTTTGAAAAGTCATTGTAGGTGTCGGCAAACCGATAACTCGATGTGGGCAGCTTAAGTGTCTCAGCCGCGAGTGTGCGAATGCCTTCTCGGTTCATGGTTAGGCGTGCGGCATTGGCTGTGGGTACCACGGTAAAGCCCTCTTTCTCGAGCTGAACGAGGACTGCTGTGTCAATGGCTTCGATTTCAGGCACGATGAAGTCGGGGCGCTCGAGTTCAATCACGCGGCGTAGTTCCGCACCATCTAACATGGAAAAGACATGCGCGCGATCAGCCACTTGCATCGCGGGTGCATTGGCGTAGCGATCGCAGGCAATCACTTCTACGCCGAGCCGCTGAAGGGCGATCACTACTTCTTTGCCGAGCTCGCCGGAACCGCAGAGTAAAACTTTGGTGGCAGTTGTCGAAAATGGTGTGCCAATTGTCGGCATAAGAAGCTCCTTTGAGGATAACTAAAGCGGAATCATAGGGGTTTAGCACTGCAAAGGCCATGATCGCTTACAGGCATACAGAAACAAATATTAATCTTCATGGTTAGGCTCGATAGCATTTGGCGCGATACATTACTTATTGCAGTGATGGTTTTGATTGCCAGCTTGGTGCTGATTTGAGATAGTCTCTGTCGATTAGTTGCGGCAGTGAATAGCTTCACCAATTAGTCCGTATCTGCGCACATGATTGTGCTGCAATTTGTTGGCTTGAATAGGTAAGTTGAGATAGGTGGTTAAATACACCCTGCGCAAAACTAAAATTACTAACATTATTTGGGGAATTGATTTGAAAAATTTACTGATAATTGCAAGCACGCTGGCGGTGCTGGGCGGTTGTGGCGACAAGGCGGTTGAGACGCCGGTTGAAACAGCTTCCTCTTACTTGGGCGATTGCGCAGGCGCGCCGGGTGAGACGCCTCTGTTAAATACTGTTGATCGTGACGATTGGGGCAGTGCTGGTTTGGATCTGGCTGCGATGGATAAGCGCTTTGCTCCGGGTGACGATTTTTTCTGTTACGTCAACGGATTGTGGTACGCAAACCTAGAAATGCCTGACGACAAAACCCGCTATGGCTCCTTTACGGTTCTCAGTGACAAGTCTGAGGCCCGGGTAAAAACAATTATCGAAGAACTTGCGAGTGCCAAGCCAAATATCGAGACGATGGAAGGCAAAGTAGCTGCTTATTACAATGCTTTCTTAAATGTCGATGCCATTGAAGCCGCTGGTATGGCGCCCGTGCAGCCCTATATTGACCGGATTAACGCGATTGCCGATCTTGAGGGACTGGCTGCGACATTTGCAGCAACAGGATTTTCAAGTCCCATCGGCGGCTGGGTTGATGTCGATTCAAAAGATCCCGGCAGCTACATTTTTCACCTGACTCAGGGCGGCTTGGGTTTGCCCGATCGCGATATGTATTTAACCGATGACGGCAAAAACGTGGAAACCCGTGAGGGCTACCTGAAGTATCTAACGGTGCTGCTTGGCGAGGCTGGTTATGCTGATGCGGCTGAGGCTGCAGCGCGTGTCTTGGCTCTTGAAACAGAGATTGCCAAGGCGCACTGGGATCGCACAGTGGGGCGAAACCGCGACCTCACCTACAACAAAATCAGCAAAGGGGAACTGGTTGCATTGAGTGACAAATTCCCCGTCGCAACGATGCTGACGGCGCTGCAATTGGCGGACCAAAAAGAGTTTGTTGTTCGTCAGTTGATGCCCGATGCGGAGAGAATCGCTGAACTTGGTTTGACCGATGAGCAAGTCGCTAAAATTTCTGGCGGCGGTATTGCAGGGCTCTTGTCGGTAATGGCAACTGCTAATTTAGACGATTGGAAGGCCTATCTAACAGCGCATTTACTGTCTGATTTTTCTTCAGTATTGCCAGCCAAAATTGATGAGGCGTCTTTTGCTTTTTATTCCAAGCAACTGCGCGGTCAGGCTCAGCAGCGACCTCGCTGGAAACGCGCGGTAACGGGTGTTGAGGGTGCGCTGGGTGAAGCAGTGGGCAAAGTGTACGCTGCCCGTTATTTCCCTGCTGAAAACAAAGTAGCCATGGATAAATTGGTGAGTAACTTGCGCAAAGCGATGGCCGATAATCTCAATCAACTCGATTGGATGGGTGAGGAAACCAAAATTGAAGCGCGCGACAAGTTAGCTAAATTTACGCCTAAAATTGGCTACACCGAAAAGTTTGAAACCTACGACAGCCTTGTGGTTGGCAACAGTGCGTTTGCCAATCTAATTGCGTCAAGCGAGTGGGGTTATCAAGATATGATCGCGCAGCTTGGACAGCCGATCGACAAGACCGAATGGTTTATGTTGCCACAAACGGTGAATGCGTATTACAGCCCGAATCGCAATGAAATTGTTTTCCCCGCGGCTATTTTGCAGCCTCCGTTCTTCAATATGGATGCAGATCCAGCGGTTAATTACGGTGCTATCGGTGGCGTAATTGGACACGAGATGGGGCATGGTTTTGATGATCAGGGTGCCAAGTCAGACGGCGGCGGCGTTCTTCGAAACTGGTGGACGCAGGCGGACAATGAAGCCTTTGTGGCCAAAACAGACGCATTGGTGGGCCAGTACAACCAGTTCTGTCCGATTGATGACGGCAAAGCCTGTGTGAATGGTCGTCTTGGTCTGGGTGAAAACACCGGTGACCTCGGTGGCTTATCGATGGCCTATAAAGCCTACAAGATGAGCCTCGATACCAATGGTGATGGCCAGATCAGCGAAGAGGAACAGGCACCTGTTATTGATGGATTTACCGGTGATCAGCGCTTCTTTATGGCCTGGGCACAAGTTTGGCGGAATAAGTACCGTGAAGAAGCCCTGCGTCAGCAGTTGATTCAGGGGCCGCACAGTCCTCCATACTTCCGTGTCAACGGCGTGGTAAGAAATTTCAACGAATGGTATGACGCATTTGGTATAGGTCCAGACAACGCACTGTACTTGCCGCCAGAGCAGCGTATTCGTATTTGGTAATCGCAGCAGTGATGAAAAAAAAACGGCTCTTCGGGGCCGTTTTTTATTGTGATAACTCGCGCGTGTCAAAGATGATATTTCAGTTGCACGTTGGTGCAGCAACGGTAAACTGAAGCGCTAAGAGGTGACCAAAGAGTTGCCATTTAATAGGGGGAATACCAATGATAGATCTTCACGCGCTGCACTCGGTTGCAGATATTAGCCGCCATCAGGCACGGGTCAACGGCGATCGTATTGCGCTGGTCTTTGAGGGCCGCGAAACTACCTATAGTGAGCTCGATGAGAGAACCAGTCGGGTCGCCAATGGACTTGTAGCTGAAGGGTGTAAAGAAGGCACTCGAATTGGTTATCTCGGTAAAAACAGCGACTATTATTTTGAGGTGATGCTGGGTGCCGCGAAAGCCAAGGCGGTGATCGCTGGGGTGAATTGGCGGTTAGCAGCCGCAGAATTGGACTATGTGCTAAACAACGCTGAGACAGAGGTACTTTTTGTCGGCGCTGAGTTTTACGCGGTTATTCAAGCGTTAGCGCCCTCGCTTAAATCGCTTCGGACCATTATTGCTATCGATGGTGATCATAGCGACTGGGTTGCTTTTCCCGCATGGCGTGACGCGCAAGAGATCACCGATCTCAACTTGCCTACTGCTCCAGACGATGATGTGGTACAGATGTACACCAGTGGTACCACAGGTAATCCGAAGGGCGTTCAGCTTACGAATGGTAACTATTTGGATTTGATGGATCAGGCAGGTAATGGCGGCTGGGGCGACTGGAACGCCGGTGAGGCTAACCTTGTGGCCATGCCTATTTTCCATGTTGCAGGTGTCAATATTGGCTTAATTGGTCTGGCACAGGGTTTGGTCAATGTGATTATAAAAGACGTTGACCCTGTTGTTATTCTGAACCTGTTGGAGCAGTACCGGGTTAAATATGCATTTTTTGTTCCTGCTGTGATTTTGTTCTTAAACTCTGTGCCAGGTGTTAACGAGCGTGATTTTTCAAACCTGTCGATGATTTTGTATGGTGCTAGCCCGATTTCTGAAGAGGTGCTGTTGACTGCAAAAGGTATTTTTAAATGCAATTTTTGCCAGGTCTATGGGCTCACGGAAACGTCGGGTGGTGGCACAATTCTCCCCCCAGAAGATCATGACCCAGCGCGGGGCAAGTTGCGCTCATGCGGCAAACCTCCCGCGACCGCGCAGGTGCGCATATTGGGCGCAGACGGTCATGATGCCGCCGCCAATGAAGTTGGTGAGATACTTTATCGCTCCGGCAGTCTGATGAAAGGTTACTGGAAAAATGATGAAGCGACTGCCAAAGCAATTAAAGATGGCTGGTTTTATACTGGCGATGCAGGTTATTTAGATGATGAGGGTTATCTGTATATTCACGACCGAATAAAAGATATGGTCGTCTCCGGTGGTGAAAATATCTACCCAGCTGAAGTTGAAAACGCGCTCTTCGCACACGATGCCGTGGCTGATGCTGCTGTGATTGGCGTGCCCGATGATCGCTGGGGAGAAGCGGTGAAAGCAGTGGTGGTGTTAAAGCCGGGGAAAACAGCAACAGAGGAGGATATTATCCATTTTGTTAAGAGTAAAATTGCGGGATACAAAGTGCCAAAGACGGTCGATTTTGTCACCGCGCTGCCGCGCAACCCCACCGGTAAACTGCTGAAACGTGAACTGCGCGCACCCTATTGGGAGAAACAGGGTCGTCAAATCAACTAAAGAAAAATAGGCTCTCGCAGCGCACAAAAAAATCCCCGATAGTCGAGGTGGTAAGGCATCATCTCAACTGCTCGGGGATTTTTATTTAGGGGCCTAAAAACTTAGACTAGAACTTTGACTAAAAGCTTAGACTAAAGCTTAGGCTAAAAGCATAGCCATGTATATCAGTGTAACGACCGACGAAATCCACGTTACGCTGCGAAGTGCGGCAATGCCAAAACCATAGCAGGCCAAGTAGATTACTCTCAGACCTATCCAAGTCATGGCTGCGGCAGACACGTCTACATTCAACTGCATAGCAAGTAGACAGAGAGCGAGGAATGCAGGCAAGCTTTCTTGCAGGTTGGTGGCAGCTCTGCGCACGCGCTGCAACGCTAGTGACACCTCTGGCTCTTGATCGCGGTTCGACATCATGTAGGCCATGTTTTTGCGATTAAGCACGAATGGTAATAACCAAATTTGAACAAGCGTTAGAATCAAAGCGTAGATAATTACATCGGGCATTTTATATTTCCTTTATCGTTTTAATTATGGAGGATTATTATTTTGCTAACGACACAGTGTAAAAGTTTGAAAGCGCTTTAGCTAGTGAGTGCTTGGCAATGGAATGTTAACGGTCTTATATTACAGGCGAAATTACAGGCTATTTTACGCGCGCCAATGCTACCCCTATGGCGTATCATTAGCCGAGAGCTGAGCCGCGCATAATGGCACAGCCATCAAAACAGAGGACAGTCTATGAGCAAGCCGAACAGTGCATTTAACCAACCCCTAGGTGGCAATGATATGCCGCGCTTTGCTGGGCAGGCGAGCTTTTTTAGGCTGCCTGTGCACGCCGATGCGCGGGGGTTAGATGTCGCACTCATTGGTATGCCGGTTGATATAGGTACCAGCAATCGCAGCGGTGCGCGTTTTGGCCCGCGCCAAATTCGCGCTGAATCTGTGCTGGTGCGTCCTTACGGCATGGCCACACAGGCAGCGCCGTTCGACTCGTTTCAAATTGCCGATATTGGCGACGTTGCAGTTAATCCCTATAACCTTCTGAAAACTGTCGACGCAATCGAAGCGGCGATTGATGCGGTTTTGGCTGAGGGTGCTAAACCCATATCGGTTGGTGGAGACCACACCTGTACGCTGCCAGTATTGCGCGCACTGCACAAAGTTCACGGTCCCGTGGCACTTATTCATATTGATGCCCACGCTGACATTAATGACACCATGTTTGGGGAAAAAATAGCCCATGGCACCGTATTTCGGCGCGCCATTGAAGAGGGGCTTATTCAAACACCGAAAATGTTTCAGATTGGTCTGCGGGCGACAGGGTATGCCGCAGATGATTTCGATTGGTCGCGAGAGCAAGGCGCTCGCGTTATCACGGCAGAAGAGTGTTGGTACAAGTCGTTGACGCCACTGATGAATGAGATTCGTGGGACTATTGGCAGCGAGACGCCAGTGTACCTGACGTTTGATATTGACGGTCTCGACCCGTCTGTAGCGCCCGGCACCGGTACTCCAGAGCCGGGTGGTTTGAGCGCCTCGCAAGGGTTGGAGGTGATTCGCGGCTGCTTCGGCCTCAACCTTGTTGGCTGTGACTTGATGGAAGTGTCGCCACCCTATGACAGCAGTGGCAATACCGCGCTGCTGGCGGCCAACTTGCTGTTTGAAATGCTCTGCAGCTTGCCTGGCTGCATACGGCGCAGTTAGCGGGCGGCTGCAGGGAGTGGTGCGGGTACCCCTTCAAATACCGTCCCCCAAATTTTAATCGCTTTGATTTGGCTCGGTTTTACCTTGTAAGGGTCTGACTCAAGAACGGTAAAATCGGCTTTTTTTCCGGCTCTAATCGAGCCAATCTCGTCTTCCCAACCGATAACCCAAGCCGCATTGCTAGTGATGGCGCGCAAGCCAGCATCGACGCTGACACGCTCAAGATCACCAGTAAGATTGCCGTTGATGGTGATGCGGTTTACCGCCGCCGACACGAGGGTGAGTGGTTCCAGGGGCGCCATGGGGCTATCCGAGTGAAAGGCAAAGGGCACGCCGAGTCGTTCGAGGGAGCCGAGGCGCACCATCTGGTTGCCGCGATCTGCCCCCAACCATTGCTCGCTATACATATCGCTAAGAATAAAATGATAGTACGGGTTGGCCGAGACGACGGCGCCAAGTGCCTTTAACTGGCGATTTTGATCTTCTGTGGTGTAGGCAAAGTGTTCCAGTGCGAGTCGATGGTCTGCGCGCGGGGTGTTTTTTTGCAGCGTTTTTAGCAATTCAATCAATGCCGCAGCACTGGCGTCGCCGTTGGTATGGGCATGTAACTGATAGCCTGCATCCCAAAAAGCCTGCGCCCACTCGGTGGTGATTGATAACGGATTCATCCATACCCCTTCATGACCGTCGATGTAGCCGGGAAAGCCAAATTGTGCCAAGCCACTGTAGATCGCGCCGTCCATCATTAATTTGAAGCGCCGATCGATCAACACGCGATGGCTATTGCCTGCCCGCCACTCATCAATCTCCTCCATGGCCTGCGCAATAGTGCGTCCGCGACTAATAAAGTCGGAAATGATAGGGGTTAAAATCACGCGAGCGGGCGCCTGGCGCGACTCCATGGTGTGGCGAATCAGCGTTGTTTCCGCAGTGGGATTACCAAAAATACCGACGCCCATATCCAGCGCAGTAGTAACACCACCGCGGTGGACCATATCGATAAAGTTGACCATGCCGTGCGCGAAGCGGGCAGGATCAAATAGGAAAGGCATTTTGGGTATAAGTGCAAACATGCCGAGTTCCCAAAAATGGCCTTCGTGCCAATTGACCATGAGGTTGTCGCGCACATCGTCTTCCGTCAAACCAATTAATGCGAGCGCGGCATCGTTGGCAACGATTTCGTGGAATGAGCGGTGCCAGAGCATCACTGGTTGATTGGGGAAGAGTTTATTCAGCGCATCGCGATTGAGCTTGCCATGCCAGAGCGGGTGATAGCCCCAGGTGATGAACGGAATACTGCTGTCGCTGTGTTGAGCGACCAAGGCTGTCAGTGCGGTCAAATAGGCGGCAGGGGTTTTTGCACCGGGAAACTCGCCGGTGGGAAGCGACCAGTCATCTGGCGCCAGAAAAGGAAACTGCGTCAACACCGCGGGCAGGGAAGGGTGGACATGGGGATCAATAAACCCCGGCAGAATAATTTTGTCCGCGAAGCGCCGATCAATGCGCGCGCCTTTTTGTGAGGTCCAGCTTTGCAGCGACTCAAGGGTGCCGACGGCAACGATGCGCCCGTCAGCCACCGCCACAGCGCTGGCCTCTGGCATGGCGGGTTCCATGGTAATAATTTTTTTCGCGGTATAGACCACCAGTTCATTGTCGCTAATCTGCTCTTGGGCGTGTGTCGCTGCCGCCAGTGGGAGAGATATTGATATCAATAGAACCATTGCAGCGCCTAAATGCCGAAGGGTGCGTAAAACGGAGACCATGGGTTTTCTCTCTTATTATTTTATTGTTTCAGCGTTAAAAAAGAGTAACGATGACTCTCTGCAGAATACCAGAACGATAGTGGATCGCCTATTTGCGGCAAGTATCTTCTGCAACTACTATGGCAGCTCTGACAAAGGTTCTTTTATGGCAGCATCTGACTCGTTTATTCCACTCGACTTTGCGCCGCTGCCGGAAGCGGCAATGCAGCAGGCGGCCGCGACGTTTTACCAAACAATGGCCAAGCGCCGCTCAGTGCGCGATTTTTCCGATAAACCGATTCCCGACACTGTTCTCGAACAGGCAATTTTGGCTGCGGGAACCGCACCCAGCGGCGCCAATATGCAGCCGTGGCATTTCGTGGTGGTACAAGACCCGAACTTGAAACAACAAATTCGCCTAGCTGCGGAAAAAGAGGAGCGCGAACTCTACGCTCATCGCGCATCAGACGAGTGGCTGCAAGCTTTGGCGCCACTGGGCACCGACGCCAACAAACCGTTTCTGGAGACAGCTCCCGCGCTTATTGCAGTGTTTCTCAAGAAAGTGACCCTCGCGGAAGATGGCAGCAAGCAGAAAAATTATTACACCTCTGAATCTGTCGGCATTGCGACAGGCATGTTGATTACCGCGCTCCATCAGGCGGGCCTTGCGACGTTGACCCACACGCCCAGCCCCATGAAATTTCTCAGTGATATTCTGCAGCGGCCGAGTTATGAGCGACCCTTTCTGCTGCTCGTCGTGGGTTATCCGGCTGACGGCGTTCAGGTGCCCAATATTGAAAAGCTCCCATTGGGTAGTATTGCTACCTTTCTGTAGGTACAACAGGCTAAAGCATGTATTAGCCCGCTGGACTTTGCCATAATGCACTTTGACATAATGAAGAAACGTGCAACAAACACCCCAGACAAATCCGTGGAATATAGATGTCACAATTGACTCATCTGAATATAAAAGGCGAAGCGCGTATGGTTGATATCTCGGCGAAGGCAGAGACCACCCGGACCGCGCGGGCACAATCACAGGTGCAACTGACGGATAGCATCGTTGCCGCCATTACGGACGACAGCCTGCCGAAGGGCGATCTTTACGCCACCGCGCGCATTGCAGGCATACAGGCTGCGAAGAAATGCAGCGACCTTATTCCGCTCTGTCACCCCTTGCCCCTAACCAAGATTACTGTCGATTTAGAGCTGCGCGCTAACCTTATGGTGATAACCGCGCTGTGCAAAACCAACGGCAAAACCGGCGTTGAAATGGAGGCCCTTACTGCGGCGTCGATTGCGGCGCTCACCGTTTACGATATGTGCAAAGGCATCGACAAGGGCATGGTCATCCGTCAGACACGACTGCTGGAAAAGTCCGGCGGAAAATCCGGCGACTGGCTGGTGGGGGACGCTGAGATTGATTAGGTTGCACTTCTTTGGCCGCTTGAGCGATCTGGCCACGCAGGTTCCGTCGCGCTGCGCGGGTGAAACGCCCCATGCTATTCGCCAGTGGCTCGCTGAGGATTTTCCCGAATTGGCAGTGCAGCTCAATGAACCGCAGGTTCTGGTTTCGGTAAACCACTGTATTGTCGATTGGCAGACTCCGCTCACCGATGGCGATGAAGTTGCGTTTTTACCGCCCGTCACAGGCGGATAGTCATGCTGACGACGCTGCGTATTCAAGCTGAAGACTTTGACTTAGCGGAACAGTACAGCCTTCTGCGCTCATCTAGCCCAGCGACGACAGAGATCGGTGCGATTGTTACTTTCACGGGCTTGGTGCGTGAGTTTGAACCCCGCTCCAGAGATCATAATGACGATGGCGGTGCTCTCGATGGCATGCGTCTTCAGCACTACCCGGGCATGACCGAAAAATTATTACAAGGCATTATTGATGACGCGGCACAACGCTGGCCGCTGCTGGCAGTCACTGTTATTCATCGCGTTGGCCATCTCGCCCCCTGCGATCAAATTGTCTTTTTGGGTGTTGCCAGCGAGCATCGTCAGCCCGCGTTTCAAGCGGCAGAATTTATAATGGATTATTTGAAAACCCGAGCGACATTTTGGAAGCAGATCACCATTGATGGTCAGCCTCGCTGGGTCGACAGTAAGGACTCTGATACCACGGCAGCGAGGCGCTGGGATGCACAATGTGATGGCTAATATCGTGACGGCTAATATCGACGGACTCATACTGGCTGCTGGCCGCTCAAGACGCATGAATG
>Ga0102876_1000553_pt1 | contig 11736 bp, 10 predicted proteins | sample Colrivmeta1548A3_FD_78446 | JGI IMG/M metagenome (GOLD analysis project Ga0102876, IMG submission 78446) | Estuarine microbial communities from the Columbia River estuary - metaG 1548A-3 | ecosystem: Environmental > Aquatic > Marine > Intertidal zone > Estuary | place: USA: Columbia River... | reverse complement strand
TTTAGATGTCAATATACACCCGACCAAAACGGAAGTGAAGTTCGATGACGAGCAAGGGATTTATGCCATCTTAAGATCAGCTGTAAAACACAGTCTAGGTCAATTTCAAGTGGCTCCTATTTTAGATTTTGACAAGGATCCAAATTTAGATACGCCCTATGCCTATCAGTCTAAAAACCCCGTTTATCCAAAGATTGAGGTAGATAGGAATTTTAACCCGTTTAACGAACAAACTACGACCTATAAATCAAAACCCAGCCAGACTCAATGGGAAACTTTATACAGTATTGGAGATGATCCCCATCGACAGACTATGGCTCATTTTGAATCCCAACAAACCTCTCTTGAAGGTTGGGAGCAAGAAACCCAATCGGCATTGACCAGTTTTCAGTGGGAAAAAAAGTATATAGTTACCAAACACCAATCGGCCTTACTTGTGATTCATCAGTCAAGGGCTCATCAGCGGATTGTATATGAACGATTACTCGCTCAAATGACTATGGAAAAAGCGGGAAGTCAAACCCTGTTGTTTCCGCTCACTTTGGGACTGAGTATAGCTCAGCAAAGTATATTGGCTTCTATGCGCGGAGATCTTCAAGCGATTGGGTTTGAATTTGAGGAACAATCGATCGATCATGTATTAGGTATTCCTATGGATGTGCTTCCGCAGGATGCTGCACAAGTGTTGATTAAGCTAGTAGATGATTTAGAATCCATAGAACACACAAGTTTTTCTACTGTAGATCGGATGGCTCAGTTGATGTCGAAAACGATGGCTATAAACACGGGGAAATTTTTAACCGTAGAGGAGCAATTGGGGTTAATCAATGATTTGTTTTCATGTAAAGAACCGGAATTTAGTCCCGATCGCAAGCCAGTAATTGTCTCGATCACTGCGGAAGAACTCCTTAAAAAATTTAGTCTATGAGGTCTATAACAGAAACGGTGAAGCATTTAATCATCATTAACGGGTTGTTTTTTCTAGCTACCTTATTGTACGGTGATGTGATGTATGGACTTTTTTCACTTTGGTTTGTGGAACATCCATCCTTTGGGTTTTGGCAAGTGATCACCCATATGTTTATGCATGGGGGACTATCTCATATTTTCTTTAATATGTACGCGCTCTGGGCTTTTGGTGGTGCTTTAGAACATATGTGGGGTGGAAAGAAGTTCCTTTTCTTTTATTTGTCTGCAGGTATTGGTGCCGCACTGATTCACACGGGAGTTAACTATATTTATTTTTATCGCGGTATTCAAGCACTGGAGGCTGGGGGATATGCGGCCGAGCAAGTGATCACGCTCTTGGGCCAGGGTCAATTCAGCCCTGCTTGGTATGATGTCGCTGGTCAAGATACAGTTCAGGCGATGATTGAGGCGATATCAACTCCTGCTGTGGGTGCATCAGGAGCGATCTATGGTGTTTTGGTGGCTTTTGGAATGGCATTTCCCAATAGCGAACTGTTCTTAATGTTTGTACCTGTTCCAATTAAAGCCAAGTATTTTATCCCGGTATTAATTGGACTTGATCTGTTTTCTGGAATCACCGGCTACAGTATTTTTGGCTCGGGAATTGCTCATTTTGCCCATGTCGGCGGTGCGCTTTTTGGATTTTTGATGGCTTGGTATTGGAAGAAAAATTCCTTCGACCGCAATCGCTGGTACTAATGAAACAGCAGGTCCAACGATTTTGGCTTCAACTAGACTCATCAGGCCGTATGATGGGTGTCCTGGTCATTATTTTTTTTATGGTACAGGTGCAAAACTTGGTGTTTGGTGAGACTTACAGCGCGGTTGATACTTGGGCTTTACCCAATCAGTGGAATGAATTTTTGAGTAGACCATGGACCCTGTTGACGTTCGGGTGGGTTCATGTGCAACCGCTGCATTTACTCAGTAACTTGATTTTTATTGCAGGTGCCTCCCGATTGTTTTTGCACTTATTTTCTTCAGCCAGGTGGTGGCATATATGGTGGGCAGGAACCCTAACTTCAGGCATCAGTTACCTCCTAGCAGGTATTGTTTTTCCTCAAATAGCTATTGGGTATTTGATCGGTGCTTCAGCGGGCATTATGGCATTGATCATCTACGTATGTGCCTATCAACCAGAACTTCCCGTTCACTTGTTTTTTGGTCAGATCAAATTAAAGTACATCGGTGCGGCATTGGTGATGATTGACCTATTTAGTTTGTGGAGCAATATTTCTGGAGCTCAACTAGCACATCTTGTCGGTGCGTTGGTGGGCCTCATCTACGCCATAAACCTCAGACAAGGCAGAGACTTGACTCAGTGGTCCCTAATTCATTGGAATAGAACCTCATCAAACAAAAAAAGTCACTTAAAAAAGGTTTATCAGTCGAAAGGACCCAAAAAGTCAACCGGTGAGCTAAGTGGTGTTCAAGCGGCTCACCAACGAAAAATAGATGCTATCTTAGATAAGATAAGTGCCTCTGGTTACGATTCATTGACTCAAGAGGAAAAGGATTTTTTATTTCAACAAGGTCCCGATCATGTTTAAACCCAGTGAAATCACAAATTCATTGATGAAGGCGGCGCATTTGGTGCTGATTGCCCTAACAATAGTGGCACAGCTTGCCCCATTTCTGCCTGGAGATGGCTACTATTTCCTCTCGTTTTTTAGTTTAGCTATGCCCTTTTTATGGCTAGGGCATACATTATTTTTGTTTTTTTGGATCTTTCGTTGGAAATCAATGGCCTGGTGGTCGGTGGTCATTTTGCTGTTGACACATTGGCAATTTGGACCGGTATACCGATGGAATAATAGCCAAGTGGATTCGGATGAAAGCGCTTTGACTGTAATGAGTTATAATGTCAAATTGCTAAACAAATATCGTTGGACCCAAGAGGAATACTTAGCGGACAGCATAGTGGCTTTTGCTCAAAATTCACAGGCAGATGTATTGGCCTTTCAAGAGTTTGATACCGAGTTTTTGGCCGCCTTTAAACAGTACCCCTACCAAACCTATTCCTCAAGAGATAATAAGGAGCGTTCCGTGGTCGCCATATTGTCTAAATATCCCATTGTGTCCAAAGGCCGTATCGATTTCCCCTCTAGTTCTAATACAGCTATTTATGCGGATATTGAATTGAAGGACCGAGTGGTTCGTGTGTATAACACTCATTTTCAATCGCTTAAATTAATGAATCGCGCCAATCAAGAAGTGCTTAGGGATACGACCAAAAGTAAGTGGGCCCAAAAATTAGCCGTCTTGTATGATCGCATTGGGCGCTCATTTGACAAACAAGAATCTCAATCAGTACTGCTTTCTGCGCATAAGGAGCGTTCTCCGTATCCCAATATAGTTTTAGGGGATTTCAACAACAACCAGTTTTCTTCGGTCTACCATACCATAAGAACGGATATGAAAGACACCTTTTTTGAAAAAGGTGTGGGGTTTGGGAGCACCTTTAGGTTTGTTTTTCTTCCGCTGAGGATCGATTATGTATTGGTCGACCAAGCTTTTGAGGTGAATGGCCACCAAGTTACTGAATTACCTTACTCGGATCATTTTCCTGTTTTGGTGCGCCTGAATTTCACCTCCCCGAATTAGAGGGTTATGTGCTTGAGGTATTCGATACTTGAAGGTCCTTCATTGCATAATAAATCAAGAAATGATAGTCCTTGTATAAAGCCGTGTCGATCGGAAAAAACCTGGCCATAGGGCTTTGGGTTATCGCTAGGCCTATATTTGCTTGAGGCCCACATGCGCTTGTCAGAATCTGGAGTCAATTCCTTGACATATACGTCAGTTTTTGATTGAGGTATTTCCAGTTTGGCACATTGACATAAAATTTCCATGCTTTTGAAATTCACATCAATCAAGTACGTAAAGCTTTCTTCAAATAATCGAACCAATCGATCCTCATAGAATTCAAAGTACGGAGCACTGCGGTAGGCGGTTTGTATACCGCGCCAATGCGTGCGCTGCCAAGATTCGTCAGGATCTATTTGCACCTCTTGAAAAGCTTGGCGGTGGTTTCTGTGCGCAATGGGTATCGTCAGGGTCAATGCTCCTCGGTCGGTGGCGATTAACGACCTATTTCTATAGGATTGTTTTTGATAAGTACCACAAACTTCCCAAACCACATCCCCTTGGTGAATGGCTGCAAATGTTGGAATCAAGGGGAGATAAGTAGGAACGATTACCTTCACGCTTGTTTCGATTTTCGTTTTCTAAAATAGTTCACCCCATAATAGATGAGTAATGCCCCTATAAAGTAGGCAAAGTAAGAGCGGGGTTGGCCTGAACCGTGGACGACCGTAAATACCCGGTCCCAACGAATGCGCCATTGTCTAATGCTTTGGGTAAATCCATCAATGCTCATCCATATAAATATGGGTTTACCAACAATGTGATTCTCGGGTACCATACCCCAAAATCGAGAGTCCTCAGAGTTATGTCGGTTATCGCCCATCATCCAATAGTAGGATTGATCAAAAGTGTAGTGGGTCTGTACTTGTCCATCTATATAAACCTGATTGTCTTTTTGTAGGATTTCATGTCCTTCATAATCGCGGATCGCCGTTTTGTAGACAAGAACGTTTTCGGGAGTTAATTCTATTTGGTCTCCTGCTTTAGGTAAGTAAATCGGGCCATATTGATCTTCATTCCACGGAAGTAGGGGCGTATGCGGATAAATACCTGGATTGTAGCGAGTTTTTCCGGCAATTTGTTGAACAACCGAATCAATCCCTTTGGTTTGTTTTAAGATTTGTGCGGATTCTTGAGTTAGGGTAAGCCATTTCTCTCGATCCATCAATTCAGTTACCACCAAACCTTGTTGGCGTACTACTTGAGGATCTATACCCTTGTCAAAGGTTAAAATCAGGTATCCATCTCCTTGTGGGTTGTTGTAAATACTAGCTCCCGAACGCATGATGGCATCGGCCTGACTTTGATTGAGTTGGGCTATGCTATACGTTCTGTTAAATCCATCGATCCCTAATCCTTTTAGTTTTTGGGCTGAAATTCCCTGCTGGGCAAAAACCGCATAATTGTGTTGTAAACGGGCCCTATCATCGTATTCTAGGGGGGATTGGTTGATCATGATTTGCCCATCCACAATACTTAGGGTGTCCCCTGGAACACCCACACAACGTTTGACGTAATTCGATTTTTTATCGATAGGTTTGTCGATTCTGATGTTAGAGGGATCTCTAAAAAAACGCACTGTGTCCTGAGGCCAGCTAAATACGACAATATCATTTCTTTTCACCGGGGCAAATCCGGGTATTCTCAGGTAGGGAATCTGCGGGCTACTGAGGTATGATTTTTTCCCCACTACAGGTAAGCTGTCGTGAACCATGGGTGCAGCCAGTGGCGTCATGGGTATTCTTGCCCCGTAGTGGTATTTAGAAACCACCAGAAAGTCGCCGATTAACAAAGTGCGCTCCAGCGATCCAGTGGGAATTACAAAAGGTTGTAGAAAATAAGTGTGGACAACACTCGCCGCGACAATGGCAAATACCATAGAACTCAACCATTCGCCTGCACCAGTTTTAGGCATTTTCTCGCGATCAGGTTGGTAGGTGAGTTGTTCTGCCTTTCGACCAACCACAAACAAATAAAACCCTAGAGAGAGAACCACCGTCCATGCCTCTTTTCTTGAGGTTAGTGAAAATGATCTGATCGTCTCTACCCAAATAACGGGTAGCATGATTAAGTTCACCACAGGGAGCAACAACAGAATGATCCAGTAGGTAGGCCTGTGGATGATCTTCAACAATATCCACACATTGTACAAGGGTATAAATGCTTTCCAAGGTGCGTGACCTATTTTTTTATAGAGCGGATAGGTAGCTGCTCCGTGTAGGAGTTGAATAGCTAGAAAAAATAGCAACCAATGTGTCCAAGTCATTTTTTATGGTTTAATGGGGTTGTCAATGATATCCCGCATAGAATATACTCCTTTTTTGCCCACTAACCAGGTAGCAGCCATAACCGCTCCATGAGCAAACCCTTGTCTGGAATGAGCCGTGTGCTTGAGTTCAATGGTATCTATGTCGTTTTGGTACGTGACTAGGTGTGTTCCGGGAACATCACCTTCTCTGATGGAGCTAATTGGGAGGTCTTGCTCGTTAGTACTATTAGGTGCCAATTGCCATTGAGCGTATTGGCCTGAATCTATGATTCCTTGAGCGAGTGTGATCGCAGTGCCGCTAGGCGCATCTAATTTCTTGGTGTGATGTATTTCTGTAATTGATGCTCGATACACGGGATAGTAGGCCATCATCTGAGCCAAAATTTCATTGATACGAAACGTAATATTTACCCCAATGCTGAAGTTGGAAGCGTAAAGTAACCCTCCTTGTTTTGAGCAAAGGGCAACGGCGTCTTCATATTGATCCAACCATCCAGTTGTTCCACAGACCACAGGTACCGATTGTGCGGCACAAAGGGAGATATTGTGAAAGGCTGATTCAGGTGTACTAAAATCAATAGCTACATCTATGGCTGACAAGTCAACGTGGTCTAATTTCTGATCGATGACCACAGGTACCTCGTGCCCCTGTGCCAAAGCAATCTCTTTGATCAATTGACCCATACGGCCATATCCAAATAAGGCAATTTTCATATCAGTATCTTAAGCTCAATTGTACACCGGTGTACCACTGTTGATCGATTCCGGACTTTTCTAAAGTGGGACTCCACTGAAAACTAAGGTCTTGACTTACATTGAATTGCTTTAAGTGCGCATCTACATTGGCATCGATGATATTTAACGCATAGATACCGATGGTGACCACCAAGGCGAGGTCTCTGTTGTCCTGTGCTAGTTCTTGAGCCTTTTGTAGTGAACTATCTGAAATATCTGGTGATCCAGGCACTAATCCACTGTTGTTCAGGTCGTAGTATTTATCGGTCATAAATCCAGCTCTCCGGGATTTAAAGGCATTTCTGAATTCAGTATAGGCGGATTGGCTGTTGAGGTAGCCATAGAGACTACTCCCTAGGGCAGCGTAAACCATCGGAATTTTCCAATACTTTTTGTTGTAGGCCTGACCCAGCCCTGGCAGAACTGCCGAAAAAAAAGCGGCCTTTGCCGGAGCCAATGGGTTGATTTCAGCCGCCTCACCCCGATCAAAGGCACCTAATTTCTCCTCTTTGTTTTTTTTTGTTTGGGTGGAATATACAGGTTCGCTTTCTTGGGCAATTCCCCAAAAGGGAATCATGCTCAACAACCCGATCATAACCAGTAAAAAGTGTTTAGGATTCACCGATGAATTTTTTAGTCAACTCCTCAAGCTCTTTAACTGATTTGAAGGAAAAGGTAACCGTCCCTTTTCCTGCGCCTTTGGCTTGAATCGATACTGGGGTACCCCAAAGATGGCTTAGAGCAGCCTGCTGGGTGGCGTATTCACCGGATTTGAGTGTTTTAGCAGTTGAATGAGTGTTTTGTTGCTGAACCATAGCCTCAGTGGCGCGCACCGATAAGTTTTTCGCTACGATGCGTTCATAAAACTGAATCTGCTGTTTAGCAGACGTAACGTGGGCCAATGCTTTACCATGCCCCATAGTGATAAAACCATCGCGTATACCGGATTGAACTATAGGGTCTAATTGCAATAATCTGAGGTAGTTAGCTATGGTGGATCGTTGTTTCCCAACCCTTAGGGCCATCATTTCTTGAGTCAATTGCACCTCGTCCATCAAACGCTGGTAAGACAAGGCAATTTCAATCGCATCTAGATCTTGTCGCTGAATATTTTCTACCAAAGCCATTTCCAAGGACTCTTGGTCGTTGGCAATACGCACATAGGCTGGGATAGATGGAACGCCAGCCAATCTGCAGGCTCTGTATCGCCGTTCACCAGAGACGAGCTGAAAGGTATTAAAGTCAGTTTTTCTAACGGTTATGGGTTGAATAACACCCAATTCTTTAATCGATTGACACAACTCTTGAAGTTGTTGATCGTCAAAGTGCGTCCTGGGTTGAAAAGGATTGACTTGGATACGATCCAAAGCAAGGTTGATGACCTGGCCGATGACCTGATCAGCATTTTTGTCCTGAGCAGAGTTAATATCTGTATTTGGATCACTTAATAGGGCAGATAGGCCCCTTCCTAAAGCTTGTTTTTTAGTTGCTTTGGCCATATGTGGAATTATTCTCGAGAAGCTCTTGGGCCAAATTTAGGTAATTTTGGGCGCCGTTGCTGCTCGCGTCGTATTTGATGATAGTTTCCCCATAACTAGGAGCTTCACTCAGGCGTACATTACGCTGAATCACTGTTTTGAATACCATGTCATTGAAATGCTTTCTCACTTCATCGACTACTTGATTGGATAACCTGAGTCTAGAATCATACATCGTGAGCAAAAGTCCTTCAATATCTAAACCAGGGTTGTGTATTTTTTGAACACTTTTTACGGTATTCAATAATTTCCCCAGGCCTTCCAGAGCAAAATATTCGCATTGGATTGGGATGACTACAGAATCAGCTGCTGTTAGTGCATTCAGCGTGAGTAGTCCCAATGAAGGAGCACAGTCGATGAGGATATAGTCATAAGCTTCTTTGATCGGAGCCAACGCCTTTCTCAGCATTTGTTCCCGGTCAGGCATGTCCACTAATTCTATTTCAATAGCGACTAGATCTATGTGGGCAGGAATGATATCCAGATTAGGAGAATCTGTAGGTACAATAGCTTCAACAGCCAAGGCGGTATGTTCCAAAATTTGGTAAGTGCCTACAGAAACCTGGGCTACATCAATACCTAACCCAGAAGTGGCATTGGCTTGGGGGTCAGCATCGATAATCAATACTTTTTTTTCTAGTACGCCCAATGAGGCAGCTAGGTTTACGCTGGTGGTAGTCTTGCCTACACCTCCTTTTTGGTTAGCAACTGCAATGATTTTACCCATAGATGGTTCAAATTGTGGGTAAAAATACAATTAATTGACAAGGGCTAAAAAGAGAAATTGTTAACACCATGGTAAATCAATCATTCTTGATGTCTTCATTCAGGAGTTGATAGATGTCTTGTGCTGCAGAGGTCAGGTCAGTACCTGGACCAAAAATCAAATCTACCCCATGTGTTTTCATGGAATCGATGTCATTTTCGGGAATAATTCCACCCAAAATAACCTTTACATGGCCTAATCCAAGTTTCTTTAACCACTGACATAATGAAGGCACTAGAGCCCCATGTCCATTAGTCATACTGGAGATACTTACCAGGTCTGCTCCCCAATTTTGGACCATATAGCCCACTTGTTCGGGGGTTTGAAAAAGCGGAGTCATCTTCACGTCAAAACCTTGATCACTCAAGGCTGCCGCTACGGCGTAAAGCCCCCTATCATGTCCATCTTGTCCCATTTTAGCCAGGAGAATTTTCGGTTTTCTTCCATTTTTTTTGGCCCAGCTTTCCCCAGTAGATACCGAACGAATAAACGAGGCCTGTGTTTTTAATTCAGCTTGATAAACACCGGTTACTCCAGTAGGTTCAGGTTGATATCGGCCAAATACTTGGACCAACACTTCGCTTATTTCACCTAAGGTAGCTCCATGATGAGCCGCAACTACGGAAGCTTCTAACAGATTTGTTTTTTTATCCAGAGCTGCTTTTTTTAGGGCGGTCAACGATTGAGCACAAAGCGCTGTGTCTCTTTTTAACTTGTGTTCTTTTAGTCGGTTACATTGGTTTTCCAATACCTCATCCAGATGTATGTATCGCACATGTGGCTTTTCAAGTTCGTGAGCGATAAATGCATTGACCCCAACAATCGGGTAGGTACCCGCATCGATTTGCGCTTGAGTTTTGGCAGCAGCCTTCAGAATCGACTTCTTGGGGGTACCTGCCAAAACATATTGGGTCATTCCACCCAGCTGTTCAATATCTGTGATCATTTCCCAAGCCTCATCAATTAATGACAAGGTTCTTTCTTCCAGTAAATAACTTCCACCTAATGGATCTATGGGTCGGGTCAATCCTGCTTCACCTTGCAGATAAATTTGTGTATTTCGAGCCCATCGGGCAGAGTCATCCGTAGGCAGCGCTAAAGCTTCGTCAAATGAGTTGGTGTGCAGACTTTGAGTTCCTCCCAGTACGGCAGAAATTGCCTCAACCGCTGTTCGAGTCAAGTTGTTTTTGGGCCATTGTGCAGTCAAGCTCCATCCGCTGGTTTGTGCGTGTGTTTTTAAAGCCCATGATTTTTCATTCTTGGCCCCCATGAGTTTCATGATGCGGCACCACAAAACCCTGGCCGCCCTCAATTTGGCTAGTTCATCGACACAGCGCATGCTGATTCCCCAAAAAAATGAAAGTCTTGGCCCAATGTCATCTACCGATAATCCCTTTTCCTGGGCCGCGCGCACATAGGCCCACCCATCGGCCAAAGTGTAGGCCAATTCTTGCGCTGTTGAAGCACCCGCCTCTTGAAGGTGGTAACCCGAAATACTGATGCTGTTAAATAAAGGCATTTTGTGGGTGCAGTATTCCATCACCTGAGCCACTACTTCCATAGAAGCTTCAGGAGGATATATGTAGGTGTTGCGCACCATGAATTCCTTAAGGATGTCATTTTGAATCGTCCCCCTGAGTTGGTGCTGTTCCACTCCCTGTCTCTGTGCTGCAGCAATGTAAAACGCCATAATGGGAAGTACCGCTCCATTCATGGTCATGGACACGGATACTTGGCCCATGTCAATTCCCTCAAAAAGCGCACACATATCGTCTAAAGTATCTATGGCTACACCCGCTTTCCCCACATCTGCTACAGCTTCATCCGCATCACTATCATAGCCTCTATGTGTGGGTAAGTCAAAGGCTATAGATAATCCCGTCTGGCCAGCGGCCAAGTTCTTTTTGTAAAATTCATTGCTTTGGGCAGCCGTGGAAAATCCCGCATATTGCCGTATGGTCCAAGGCTTATGTACGTACATACTCAAATAAGGCCCTCTGAGAAAAGGCGATTTTCCAGCGATCATTCCCTGGTGCCAGGAAGCTTGTTCCACAAATGCACTTCCCTGGAGTTCGTCATGTGTTCCTTTGCGTTTCACAGGCGGTACCATTTTCGTTCATCTGCCTCAGACAATCTCCGAACCGGAAGTAGGGCAATGGATGTTTTTTTTGGAACAAATCGGCTAAATGGCGACTTAGTCCAGTGCGTGGTATCCAAATCCTTATCTGAAGGTTGTTTTCTCTCCAAAGCTTGATAAGCTTTGAGTGTTTTCTCGTGGTGTTGTTCTATTTTTTGCTGGATGATGCCCTGATTCATGGCTTTGATCCAACCCCCAGAATTTCTGATCGATTGATTCAGGGCCAATGCCTTTTGCGCCCACTGATCGGTTAAATATGCGACATAATAACTTCCCGCACCTAGGTCTTGTCCCACCAAACCAGTTTCATGCACTAAAATGGCCAGTTGGTGGAAGGCCTCTTGTTGGGCTTGAACATCACCGCTTTGAATCAATTCATTATGGGCGAGTGGGGCCAGTGCACTGGCCCCACCCATTAGTCCACTGAGCAATTCCGCTGCGCTTTTCAAGGTGTTCTGCGTGGTGTGGTAGGCTGTTTTGTTTCTTCTTGAGGGCCGAACCGTTACGTGACAAGTCAGCGAAAGTCCATACCAGGATCCCATCGAAACAACCAACCAACGCAAAGCCTTGATTTTAGCCATTTCCATAAAGTAATCTCCGCTATTCACGGTGTACACGTGTACCTGGCTGATCACTTGGTCTGATGACTTTAGGGGCTCGGGTAATAAATTAAAAT
>Ga0102876_1000541_pt1 | contig 11820 bp, 8 predicted proteins | sample Colrivmeta1548A3_FD_78446 | JGI IMG/M metagenome (GOLD analysis project Ga0102876, IMG submission 78446) | Estuarine microbial communities from the Columbia River estuary - metaG 1548A-3 | ecosystem: Environmental > Aquatic > Marine > Intertidal zone > Estuary | place: USA: Columbia River Estuary... | reverse complement strand
TCAGCTATTAGAAACCAAAGAAGATGAAGAAGGTAATGTCATTATGAGTTTTGACATGGATGACGAGTCCTCTAAAATAGTAAATGAGCTAGGTCTTAGATTTCTTCTTTATTGCGGTGTTCTAGATATTTCCACAGAAGAAGCTTTCGAGATTCTTGGAAAAGAGATCGATAAGAAAAACGAAGAATACGTTAAGCAAGACCCTTACGAATTAATTCCATAATGGAGAAAATCACTATGCTTAAAGAGATTATCCTTGGCATTCTTGCCTTTTTTATTATTATTGCACTTTACACTATGAACAAAGAAACCCAAGCTTATAACATGCATAAGATGGAAACTTGTTTGAACCACGGCGGCTCTTACATTGAGGGCCACTGTATTAACCTCTACGAGCCACTCTAAGGCTCACTCTCTTGGTATCTTTTCTGGGTTGTCCTTCGGGATGACTTGGGAAGGATACCAAGAGCTACCCTCCTTTATTTTTTTTTTTCGAAAGGAAACATTATGATTACCATCTGGGTACTAGTTGGAATTCTGGTTACGAGTAACGATGTCTCAGCTACACCTCTGGGAACATTTACTAAGATGGATGATTGTTTTAGAGCAAGAGAGTATATCTGGAATGATCTCCAAAGGAAAGGTATTGACACGGATAACAAGCAGGTTATTTGTGTTAAGTCTAAATTGAGTGGAGTATAAACTCCTTAAAGGTGTGTCTGAAATAATACCTGACCTTTAAGATAGAGACACTCTATTCTAGACGACTTTGCTAAGGTTCTACCTAAGTGATACCCATGGGACTTCTACCGACATCTGAAAGAAGTATCCCTCATACCCCCCGCTGATGTCACACCAAGAAGCTTACTTTAGCTCCTTTAACGGGGGGTTAATGGGTATCACTTAGGTATCCTTAGAGTAAGTGTCTAGGGGGTCTTAAAGGGGCCAAATTGGTCTTATTATTTTTATTTATTATGTAATAAAAACAATGAGTTATTTAGGTACACTTTGGTAGTATTTTATTGTTTTGATTAGTAAGAAAAAATTTCGTTTAAATAAACTTTCCCAAATTAAGGAGATTTAATATGGCTGGTCGAGGAGGAAACTCGAACCCTGTTAATCAGGAGGGCGGAAGAAAGCCTGGGGCTGGTCGTCCTAAAGGCTCTAAGAACATTAACTCAATGGCTTCTGTTAGGAAGCTTGAACAACTTGGTTTTGATCCCATCGAAATGATGGTTCAGAAGTATAATGAGATACAAGAGCTGCTAGACAGCGGTTCAGTGAAGATGGGCTCTGGTGCTTATGCTCAACTGACTGCTACACAAGGCACTCTGATTAACAACCTTATGGCTTATGGTTATAAGAAGATCCCTGATAAACTAGAGACAGAGGTTACTGAAAAGAAACCTATCAACATTGTCTTAACCGCCCCTTCAAATAATAACGATAAATAGGGATAGAACTATGGAAGAAGATCGTGGCTTATCTGCATGGCACCTCTCTAAGAGCGTTCCAATAACTTTCATTTTGGCTATTATTATGCAAACTTTTTCTCTTGTATGGTATGTGTCAAGTCTTGATAACAACATTAAAAACAACTCGCGGGATATTATCCGTCATGAAACTCGTATTGAGCAGCTAGAAAATACTATGCAAGCTCAAGCCTTGACTCTTGTGCGTATGGACGAGAACATTAAAGCTATTCGTCAACTTATGGAACAGCGTATGAATGAACCCCGCCCAAATCAGTAGTATTACATATGACAGAAATAAAATTACACGAAGGACAGTCTAAAGTTATTAAAGATCTGTTCGTTGACAAGTCTTGTCGTTATGCAGTTGTTAATGCATCTCGTGGTTTTGGTAAGTCCTATCTTGCTGCTACAACAGCGCTGATAGCAGTTCAAGAGCTTATTAACTTACCTGCTGACGTACCTAACAAAAACGTTGCTCTTATTGCTCCTACTTACTCTCAAGCAGTTGATATTTACTATCCACTTATTGCTTGGCAGATGGGTATGGAAGACTTTGCAGACAAAGCATCTAAAGCTGCGGGTACCTTTTGGTTCCCTAATAACGTACAGCTTAAGCTTTGGTCTTATGAAGCATCTCAACGTATGCGTGGTACAGGTCAGTACTTTGTTGTTGCTGACGAGGTTACATCTTGGCATGGCGCAGGTATGAACCTTAAAGAGTCTTGGGAATCGATTATTCAACCATGTGTTGCTACACGTTGGTCAAGACAGAATGCTCGTACTTGGAATGCAAATCCTGGTCGTGCTTTAATTATTAGTACCCCAACAGGGTATGATTACTTTTATGAAATGTATAACCGTCAAGATACCGACGATGATTGGAAAAGCTATCACTTTACTTATAAAGATAGCCCTTATCTTGATGACGAAGAAATTGAACGTGTTAAGCTGACACTAGATCCGCTTAAGTTCGCCAGAGAGTATACTGCAAGCTTCGAAGACTCTGGTAATAATGTCTTCTATACATTTAATAGACAAGAACATATTGATAAAACTCTACCTTACTTTGAAGATAATGAAGATGTCCATGTAGCTATCGACTTTAACGTTGGTATCATGGCCTCTGTAATCTTTGCTGTAAGAGGTAATCAAATACACATTCTAGACGAAATGCAGGGACACCCTGACACAGAAACTCTTGCTGCTGCTTTGGCTACGCGCTTTAGGAATCATAAGATCATTGCGTATCCTGACCCTGCAGGTAAAGCCCGTAAGAGTTCTGCTGCTGTAGGTGTTACAGACTTCAGTATTCTACAGTCTTATAATATTGCTACTAGGGCGCACTCTAAAGCGCCTCCGATTATTGATTCGGTAGCCGCTGTAAACAAGAAGTTTAAGAATGCTGCAGGTGATATAGATATGTATATTCATCCAAAATGCGTTAATACAATTAAATCTATAGAACGAACTCAGTGGGTTGAGACCAATCCTAACTCTGCTACTATTGACAAAAAGGAAGGTGTTGAACACTGGACTGATGCCCTTCGGTACGCTGTTGAATATCTGTATCCTATTAGAGCAGGTTCTAAGGTTGTCACAAAAGGATTTAACTTCTAAAATGCTGTATACAAATGAATATAAAGAACAGTTAATTTTAAAGCATAAACAACAACATTGGGGTGGTGGCGTGGCTAGTAAGTCTAACGTTATTTACGCTCATGCCTTGGGGTTAGGTGTTAATAAAATACTTGACTATGGCTGTGGAGCGGGTGATTTCAAAAAAGCTATGAAATCTGATCCTTGGAAATCTAAGTTTGAAATTTCAGAGTATGATCCTGGAATTCATGGCAAAGATGAACTCCCAAATGTTCACGACTATGTAGTCTGTGTAGATGTACTTGAGCATATTGAGCCTGAGTGTCTTAATGACGTTCTTGCTCACTTGGCTTTGTTAATGAGGGTGGGTGGTTATTTCCTCATTAGCACTGTCCCTGCTTTCCAGAATCTACCAGATGGTCGTAATGCACATCTTATTATTGAACCCGCAGAATGGTGGGAAAAGAAATTATCAGAAAAGTTTGAGTTAACCACACACTATATCGCTGAAGGGGCGTGCGCCTACTTCATTAAGAAACCTTAACATGCCCATCTGAGGATCGGCAGGAGGAGAAAATGGCAAGAACTCGAATTAACTCTAGATCTAAGGATCTAATCAAAGACAATGGTTCCGTATTGGTATCCGTTGTTCATGGTGAACAAATTAAACTTGAAATGGTACTTAGCTGGCTAACTAACCTTAGTGGTTATCAAATTACAGCTAAAGCCGCTGAAGCAGACATGACAGGTGTTAGCAGCTCTAACAATGAACTGCCTACACAACGTACTGCTCTAGAACCTGCTGAACTACCTATTCTGGATTCAGATCCTGCAGATAACAAATTTGACATCGTAATCCCTGAACTATTGATTGCTAACTATGCTACTAAACCGACTCCCAACGCACCTGTGTATGCTTGGCTAGATCTGGAAGTGGTAGATACAGGTGTTGGTGACGCACGTCAAGTATGGAAACCTTTCCGTGGTCTCATTGAGATCCTTTACAGTCCTACAGAAGAATAATAGGGGGTAACTATGACTACTTATAAAATTACTCCTGATTCTAACACCTTTTATAAAATTACTCCTGATTCTAACACCTTCTCTATTTCTCTTTCTCGCACTGGCGGTCAGGGCGCTAAAGGTGATAGCATCAGTAGCGTCTATATTGACGAAAATAACGAACTTGTTGCTGAGATTTCTAACTCGGCTGGTGATGTAATTAAAACAGAACAACTTGGTTCTATTGACACTATCGTTGCACAAGCCTCTACAGATGCTATTGGCGATCTTATTACTACAGGTAACAACTACCTGATTAATGTTGCTGCTAACGATGAAGGCTCTTATGACTTTACTGTAGAGGCTTATCAAGACGGTACTATTCCTAGCAGTCTTGTACAACGTACTGAAGACGGTTATATCCGTGCTAATGCTTTTAAGCTAGAAGCATCTAACATTGAATTCCATGATGTTGTTAAAGAAGGTGAACTAGGTTGGTCTTCTGAGCGTAATGCTATGATCATGGGCTTGACCGATGATGGTAAGCATACTTATGTTAACCAACAACAAGTAGCTGTTGTATACAACCCCTATGAGGCTCTTCCTCAAGGTACTGTTGTGTATGTTGAAGGCTCTTATATCGGTGATAGTGAAAATTTCCCAACTGTTGCTAAAGCAAGTAACAATCAAGTGGGTACATCGACTGCTGTCTTGGGTGTTGTTATGTACGACATTCCTGCCGCAGAAGGTCCAGTATTTCATAAAGGCTATGTTTGTACTCACGGTATCGTAGAGTATGTTGATACCTCTGCTTATGTAGCGGGTACTAGGGTATGGCTTGGTGTAGACGGTAATCTTGTTGGTGTAGAGCCACAAACTCCTGCTGCACGTACTATGATCGGTTATGTTGTTAAACAAGATGCTATAGAAGGATCTATCTATGTTCAAGTTCAGCCTGGTTTTGAGCTTTATGAACTTAATGATGTAAGAATTTATAACCCGCAAGACGGTGACTTTATTGCTTGGAACGCCTCTAACTCACAGTGGGAAAATATTAACCTTAACCTTACTTTTGCTTCTGATGCAGAACTCCAAGCCCTTAATGCAAGTATTCAAGCTTCTTTGGCGAATAAGTCAGATAATACTCACACACACTTGCTTAATGATCTTTCTGACGTTAACATCTCTGCTAAGACAACCTCGTTTGTTATTACTTATGATGCTGTATCTCAGAAGTGGATTTCTCGTAGGCTGAACGTAGCCGATATTACAGGTCTTCAAACAGCTCTTGACGGTAAGTCTAATGTTGGCCATACTCACACTAAGTCTCAAATCACTGACTTCCGTGACAGCGACTATGCAACGGCTGCTCAAGGTATTCTAGCAAACACTGCTGTACAACCTGGTGATAACATTTCTGACTTGGTTAATGACCTTAACTATGTAAAGAATACTGACGTTGTTACACAAGTAACCGAAGCTGCTGTTACTGCTCATGAAAATGCGCTAACCATTACAGAAGCTCAAATTAGCGATCTCAAGTCTTATTCACTAGATACTCATACACATGATCTAGGTGACTTGTCGAATGTTCATCTTGGTGCGCTTTCCGATCGTCAACTTATCGCTTGGAATGGTATTGATGCTTTTGCTAACACAAGCCCTGATAACTTGGGTCTTGTTGAAGATACTGATATTGGTGTAACTGTTCAAGGCTACACTGCTTCTCTTGATAGCATGGCTAATGTCCCTGTTACTGCTGACAAAGTACTTTATACTACAGGTGCAAATACTTGGTCATCGATGACAGTAACTCCTTTTGCACGTACACTGCTGAATGATCTAGATGCAGCTACTATGCGTACTACTATTGGTGCGGAACCTGCTGATGCGACTATTCTAAAAGATGCAGATATTGGTGTTAACGTACAAGCATACAACTCTTTCCTGACAGGTGTTAACGCAACCTTTACTAACACACTGCTAAGTAAACTTAATAGTGTTGAAGACGGTGCTACTGCAGATCAAACTGGTGCTGAGATTAAAGCTCTGTACGAAAATGAAGCTAACACTAATGCTTTCACTGACGATGAAAAGACTAAATTGTCTAACATCGAAGAAGGTGCAACTGCTGATATGACTTCGGCAGAAATTAAAGCGGCTTACGAAGCTAATGTTGATACGAATGCCTTCACTGATTCTGAGAAGTCTAAGCTTTCTGGTATTGAATCGGGAGCGACTGCTGATCAAACAGGTGCAGAGATTAAAGCACTTTATGAAGCAGAATTAAACACAAATGCCTTTACGGATGTTGAAAAGTCTAAGCTAGCAGGTATTGAGTCTGAAGCAACCGCAGATCAAACAGGAGCAGAGATTAAGGCTCTCTATGAGGGTGAACTTGATACTAATGCTTATACTGACTCTGAGAAGTCTAAACTCGCAGGTATTGAAGAAGGTGCTCAAGTTAACGTTGTTACTTCTGTTAACAACCATACTGGTGATATCATTCTAGAGACTGATGACATCTCTGATAATCTTCAAAATAACAAATGGTTTACACAGCTAGAACGCAATAAACTGTCTAATATTGAAAATTTTGCTGATCAAACAGACTTTGATAGCGTATCCTTGTCTGGTGCCGTAATGACGTCTTATACGTCTGTTGCGGGTAATGGTTGGGTTATTGATGAAGACGACATGGTGTCTAATCTGGATACTAAAGTACCTACACAACAGTCTGTTAAAGCTTATGTAGATGCACGAGTTGCTTCTAGCGTAGAGTATAAAGGTAGCTATGATGCAGCTACAAATACTCCCGATTTGGACCTATCTCCTGTCGGCGTAACTACAGGTGACATGTATACTGTTACTGTTGCAGGTAATTTCTTCACTATCGCTGTTGAAGTTGGTGATGTTCTTATCGCAGAAGTAGACGATCCTAGCACTGCTGCTGACTGGACTATTGTCAACAAAGATCTTGATGCTGCGTCTATTAAGACTTCTTATGAGTCGAATGCAGATACTAACGCTTATACTGACGCTGAAAAAGCTAAGTTGGCAGGTATCGAAGCAGGAGCTACGGGTGATCAGACAGGTCAAGAGATTAAGACTCTGTATGAACAGCAAGCAGACACTAATGCCTTTACTGATGCTCTCTTGAGCAAACTTCAAAATATTGAAGCGGGTGCTACAGGTGACCAAACCGCTACAGAGATCAAGTCTCTTTACGAGTCTAATGCTAACACTAATGCCTATACCGATGCAGAACAATCTAAATTGGCAGGTATTGAAGCTAACGCGACTGCTGACCAAACTGGTGCGGAAATTAAATCTTTGTACGAGGCAGAAGCTAACACTAATGCTTACACAGATGCTGAGAAGACTAAACTTGCAGGTATTGAAGCAGGTGCTACTGGAGATCAAACTCCAGCAGAGATATTGACAGCTATTAAGACTGTTGATGGTGCTGCTTCTGGGCTAGATGCAGACTTGCTTGATGGTCAACAAGGTTCTTACTACCTTGACTATAACAATGCAACTAACAAGCCTACAAGTATTGCTCAGTTGACTACTGCTCGTGACATTACACTTTCGGGTGTTGTTACTGGTACAGCTTCGTTTGATGGTTCTGCTGATGCTAACATCACAGTGTCTTCGAATATGTCTCTGGACAACTTGACTAACGTTACTGAAACAGGTAAAGCAACTAACGACTATCTTCGTTGGACTGGTTTAACTTGGGAAGGTGATCATGTTCGTGCAGCAGATGTATCCTATGACAATACTGATTCTACTCTAGAATCTTCTACTGTTAAAGCAGCTTTGGATGAGCTAGATAGTGGTAAAGTCGATGTTACTGCACTTAACGCTAACCTTGTTGTTTACCCAACAACTACTGCTTCGGATATTACAAACTACTATAAAGGTGTTACAAGCACAACTGATACTGACTATAATACTACTGCTGCAAACGTAAGCACAGGGTCTATCAATGGCACAGGTGTTCTTGTTGCTTCTGTAGCAAGTGTATCAGGTATCTTGACAGGCGATCCTGGTGTTGTTGTTACCTCTACGGTTGCTCGTGTACGCCGTACTGCGGGTACAGGTACAGCTTCTTTCTACTATGAAATGTATCATCGTGCAGATAGCGGTGTTGAAACACTCTTGGCAACCTCTAGTGAGACCGATCCTGTAAACTCCGCTACTTACTCGACATACTCAGCAACAGCTATTATGTCTGGTGGTACTGCCTTTACAGAAACTTGTCGTTTAGTAATTAAGTGGTTTGCTAATCAGAAGACTACTTCAGACCCAACGTATGATATTGAGTTTGGTGGTGCAACCCCTGCTCGTACTACGATTCCTGTTCCGCTGTCTACTTTGGCTACAACCTCTACAGCTGCTTCTGTTTCTGTCGATACAAGTAACTTTAGTGGTTTCTTGTTTGGTACAGATGCTAATGTTCAGGCGGCTCTTGAGCAGCTTGATAGCTTCCAAGGTTCTACAACTGACGTAGCAAGTACTCTTGTGCAACGCGGTAGTGATAATCAGTTTGACATTACAGGTATTGACTTTACAACAACCCACTCTCTAGCAGGTGGTGTTGGACGTCTTGTCTGGAACGATACTGACGGTACACTTGATCTTGGTTTGAAAGGTGGCAATGCTACACTTCAGATTGGTCAAGAGCAAGTTATTCGTGTTTATAACGGTACTGGTGCAAGCATTCCTAACGGTTCTGCGTTGGCTATTACAGGTGCAACAGGGGGTCTTCCTTCGGTTGTTCTTGCTGATACTAATGTAGAAGATCATGGACATACTACTCTTGGTTTGGCTACAGAGACTATTGCTAATGGCTCTGCAGGTTACATGACTGTAATGGGTATTGTACGTGGCTTAAATACTTCTGGTTACACTGAAGGCGATGAACTGTACTTGAGTTCTACTGCAGGTGGCTTAACTACTGTTAAACCTGATGCTGTGCATGTCATTCACATGGGTACAGTTGTTACTGCAGATGGCTCTAACGGTTCTATTTACGTACAGCCTAAACAACCGTTGTATGATGATCTGTGGCGTCTTGAAGACGTTACTCTCACAAGTCCTGTTGCAGAACAGTTCTTGAAGTACAATGGTAGTGTATGGGTTAACGCTGATATTCCACAGATTAATACTCTGGACGATATTGGTGATGTAACTATTACTTCGGCTACAGCAGATCAGTTCCTTAAGTGGAGCGGTTCGGCTTGGGTCAATGCAGATATTCCTCAGATCAACTCTGTAGGTGATATTGCTGATGTAACAATCACAAGTATTGGTTCTGGCGAACTTCTGAAGTGGGATGGTGCTAAGTGGGTCAACAACACCCTTGCTGAAGCAGGTATTGCTGCTGCAGTACATACACATGCTGCTGCGGATGTTACTTCTGGCACTTTTGCAGATGCGCGTATTGCTCAGTCTAATGTCACTCAACACCAAGGTGCTTTGAGCATTGGTTGGTCTCAGTTGACAGGTGTACCTACTTACGATAACTATGTTAGCTGGTCTTTCTCTGCTACAGACACCCAAGTAATTAGTTCTGGTGAAACTGTAAGCTTTGCGGGTTCTGGCTCTATTTCTGTAAGCAACTCTGGTAACGCTATTACTATCTCTGGTACTGATACTACTTACAGTGCAGGTAATGGTATTGCTCTTTCTGGCACAACCTTTAGTGTTGCGGCAGGTAGTGGTTTGGTTCAAGATGCTTCTGGTTTGTCTCACGCAGACACTTCCACGCAAGCCTCTGTTAACAACTCTGACGGTACTGTAATCCAAGACATTACTCTTGATGGCTTTGGGCATATTACTGCTGTTGGCTCGGTTAACCTTGATGGCCGCTACTATACTGAAAGTGAAGTTGATACTAAACTTGGAACTAAATCTGACACTACTCATAATCATACGCTTGATAGTTTGTCTAACGTTACTGTTACGTCTAAGGCAACTAAAGACTATCTGCGTTGGAATGGTAGTGCTTGGGTCAACTCATCGCTGTATGGTAAAGATAGCGTTGGTGCATCGTCTGCGGCAACAACATTGGATATGAATAGTGAAGAAGTTATTGATGTAACTATTACAAGCAATACTACACTCTCTTTCTCTAACTTGTCTACAAACGTAGGTAAATCTGGTGTTATTGTTATTCGTCAAGATGCGTCTGGTGGTCGTACTTTTGTACTTCCGTCTGAAGCTAAGACACCTCTTGGTGGAGCTTCCATCAATCAGGTAACAACCGCAAATACGGTATCAGCTTTGACTTATATCATTATTAGCTCAACTGAAGTCCTTGTGAACTACATTGGTGACTTCGCTTAATTTCTTGGTGGCCCCTTCGGGGGCTACCTCAAAGGAGGATCTCAATGATTATTTTTGGACTCATAGATGGGATTAAGCAGTTCGGCACTTCTGTAGTAACTGTTTTCTCTACATCAAATAGTACAACCACTACGTACTCCACGTCTAACGCTACTACTACTACTTTTTTGACGTCGCATTCGACAACAACAACGTATAATACTAGCCACACGACTACGACTACGTATGACACTTCTAATATTACAAGTCACAATACAACAACAACTTTTGCGACTAGTAATTCTACAACAACTACTTATAATACGTCTCATACTACTACTACAACGTTCTTAACTAGTCATACTACGACTACTACATATAATACTGATTACTCGACAACTAGAGATACGACAACAACATATAATACCTCTAGAAGTACGACTACAACGTATATTACCAGTAACAGTACGACTACAACGTTTGCTACTAGTATAACTACAACAACAACGTATAACACTTCTAATAGCACTAGCAATAGTACTACTACGACATTTGCTACAAGTCAGTCCACTACGACTACCTTTAGTACGTCTCATTCAACTACTACAACTTTTGCAACTAGTGTTACTACAACTACTACGTATTTAACAAGTAAAAGCACTTCACATAGTACTACAACAACGTATAATACTAGCCATACGACGACTACAACATACAATACGTCTCATAGTACTACAACTACGTTTAACACGAGTAATTCGACTAGTAAAACAACGACGACAACCTATTCTACAAGTAAGTCTACGACAACAACGTTTAGTACTTCTCATAGTACTACAACAACGTATACAACTACTTGGAGTACGTCTAGCTCTATTACAAAATCTCAAAGTACGTCTAAGTCTACTACAACAACGTTTAGTACATCTTCAAGTGTTGCGAGTACTGTGACAGAAGGCCCATTTTATAATGACGCATCTGGCAGCCGTTACTACTTCCAGCGTGTTGAGAGTTACTGTTGTTATGCTTGTTCGACAAGTGCTTTTTGGAATGAGACGGTGGTGTACTCTAATAGTAGCGTTTGTAACATAACAAGTGGAGTCGCTGGTATTTACACATATATTGCAGAGACGCTAATGTTTGAAGGCATCGCTGGCCCTCCTTGTTATGTTTGCACGGGCGGGCAGGTGTATGCAAACGTTCCTGGATTTAAAGTAAAATATTGGAGCATAAAACGAACTTATAGTGGTACCGTTACAACAACGTTTAACACAACTAAGAGTACGACAACAACGTATAATACTAGCTGGAATACAACAACTACGTTTAATACTTCTCAAAGTACAACTAAGTCTACAACAACGACTTATAATACGTCTAAGAGTACAACGACAACTTATAATACGTCTCAGTC
>Ga0102876_1000531_pt1 | contig 11923 bp, 15 predicted proteins | sample Colrivmeta1548A3_FD_78446 | JGI IMG/M metagenome (GOLD analysis project Ga0102876, IMG submission 78446) | Estuarine microbial communities from the Columbia River estuary - metaG 1548A-3 | ecosystem: Environmental > Aquatic > Marine > Intertidal zone > Estuary | place: USA: Columbia River... | reverse complement strand
CCGAGGGCAAGGTGCTGTGGGAGGTCGTACCCCCTACGGCCAAGTTTGAACTGCTCAAGGTAGGCCAGCAGTACGCCCACTTCTCGTCCAAGCCGTCCACGGCGCGGGCGGCCTTGCTCAAGGAACTGGAACAGGACTACAGCCTGGATCGCCTACAGTCCGAGGCTGTCCTAAAGGCTATGGTCACGAATGGCATCCTAACCCCTAAAAAGGTGGGTGCGGCGCTGTTTTACGAGGGTACGCACCTAGAAGACTGACGTAAAGGTGTCTAGGAGGCTCTTGGAGAGCCTAGCCTATACCTACCCATTCTCCTTTTGGGATAAAACGCGCCAGACCAAGGATACCCCCATCATTAGCGAAGCCACGACAAGGGCATAGGAGATGTCAGCGGACATCTTGAGCGCGGCGGTGGCCGATGACAGTTGGCGCTCCAGGGTGGCATCGTCCGACTTAACCCCAGCGTCGGTGATGATGAGCGCCATCGTCTGGGATGAGGCGAAGGCGTTGAGTACCCCCTTAACCACCCACGCGGTGTACAGGGCGCATACGCACGAAATAAAAAGAATGATGCCTACCGCGATCAGTAGGTTTTTGTCACTTCTTTCGCTTGGCTTTTCCACGGATGCCTTTCTTTACTTTGGACACTTCGGCTTCGCCGCGAGCCTTGATGTACTTGAGGAGGTAATCCAAGACTTCTGGTGCGGCATACCCAGAAGCGCCTACGGCGGCAAATCGAAGAGGGACGGATTGAATGTGTTCGGACACAGCCCATCCGACAAAAGAGGCGGTAATGGCCGCCGCAAAAACGCGACGCACGACCCACCCCAACGTGACAGGCTCGGTAGACAGCAAAAGCCTAGCCACCATCGCGGCAGATCCAAGAGCGCTGGCAATGATGCCGTCCTTGGCTATCGCCTGGATATCGTCACTCGATGGTGTTGGGGCAGGGGGGGACATTTGGTTTACGGAAGAAATGAACGTAGGCCACGACGATGCCTATAATTACCATACCACCTACAGAAGGGATGAACCAGACAGTACCGAACAGGAAAGGGACTGCTCCAATAAAAAGACCTGTGGCTAGGAGGCCAGCGCCTGCCATATAGCGTCCGAATGCCATTGCTAGACCGCCAATGACCATAAGGCCGATGGCGGCTAGGGTGTACAGGTTCTTGCGGGCTTCAGATTCTACCTCTAAAATCTTGGCCTCTAGTTCCTTGATCTTGGCGTCCTTGAGCGCCGATACGCGAGCGGCCTCTTTCTGCTGGGCTTCCATATTTGCCCAATCGTCGTTAATCTTGGCAAGGAGTTGACGACCCGCGTCCTCGGCGTCCTTATAGGCGGCAGAGTCTGATGATGCCGCGCGCTGGCGGGCGAAGGCAACGTCGCCATCCGATGGTTTTGGTAGGTATGACAGGGCGACGCCAGTCTCGGCCTTTACCACAGTAGGCTTATCGGCGTTCTCGCGCGCTACAGTAACGGCGGCGGCTACACGGCCGTCAGACTTATCCAGGTCATTCCCAACCTTATTCACAATGCCTCCATCAGTAGGGGCATCTGGTTGCTTGGGAATCTCTGGGGTGCTAGAGCATCCAGATAGGGCAATGATAGTGACTACCAAAATCGACCCAATCGTAAAACGGTCTAGACCAGATTTCGCTTTAATAGCCATAGCCGTTGTTAAAGCCAAATGGCTTTAGGGTTAATTAGGGCTTCTTCAGAGCGTCGAGCAACTTCTTGCCCTCCGACTCCTTGGCCTGGATCTTGGCAGTATTGTTGCGGTAAAAAAGAAAACCGCAGGCGAAGCCAGCCAGTAGGGATAGAACGATAGCAATGAGGTAGATCATATTAAGAAAGTTAGTTTAAAATGGCATTAATCTTTGCAGTAAGTTCAGCCTCTGTTGGCGCTGTCAATACTTCAACCCTGCTCTCGTCATAGGTGGTTTTTCCATTAGGCACAAGTGGTCGTGCAGGCATCAGCACTTTCTTGGTCTGCTTGTCGTAAATGCAAAACCAGCCTTCAATGTGAATGAGTGTTTTCATTAGTTTTAAGCGCCTTTAAGCCCAGAGTTGGCATACTTGATGTTGTATGTGCCTGAAACAAATCCTCCAACCTCAAGGTAGTTTCCGTAGTTTGTTACATATGTTGGGACTTCATCATACTCATTCCTATATGAGTTGTAATCAGCAACAGGTTGACCTGTAAGCGCCTCTGTACTCCACAAAGTAAAACCGCGAGGGAAGTTACTACCACCGCCGCTTGCGTTGCGATGGATATGGCAATATGAGCCGTAGAAATCAAGGTGGTCAACAAATGTCCAATACAATTCCGATGGAGAAAGTCCCGACGAAGCGGCAGTAGTCTGCACACTAGAGTCAGCAAAGGTGATGCCAGATGAGCCAACCTTCACTTGACCGCCACCTGTTGATGCCGATAGGTCGATGCCCATCTCGTTAAGGCTTACCGTCCCGCCAGACCCTGTCCAGGTTGCCGTTCCAGTAAAGGCGGGTGAATCAAGGGGAGCGTAACCAGTAAATCCAGGGAATGCAGTTGTCTGAACAGTAGTATCGGGAAAAGTAATACCGCCAGCCGAAGCAATATTCAGAGGGCTATCAAAGATGATTTGTTGAGCCGATCCGCTATAAAAATTGGTTAAGCGACCACCCTGCCAGTTGAGTTCATAGCCGACAGCACAGGTCAGCGAGATGCCGTTGTAACCACCTGTGCCGTTGTCGAATGTACCCTTGGCGATGTTCTGTAAGCCTACTGCATCAAAGACAATAGCACCAGTCATCGTGCCACCAGCAAGTGGGAGGAATGATCCACCACCACCACCGACAGTCGCCCAGATTAAATCCGTGCCGTCGTAGGTCAGAGCCTGCCCAGCAGTCGGTACTGTGCTGTCTAGGGTTGTGGTCGCTCCATTAGATAGCGTCCCGACAGTTAGGCCAGATGCCACTAGGTCTGCAAGCGTTGCAATCGGGTTGATGGCCGTTGGGGCGTGCGTGGTCGAGTTGATGGCCGCCGCGATATCAGATCCATCAAGAACTACACCTAGGTTACCCCAGATGACGTCAACAGTAGCGTAATCTGGCGACTGCGAAAGGTCTCGGCGCACGAAGCGAGCATTGGCTACAGCCTCGTCAAGGTAAGAACCAAGCGGGATAGGAACAACAGCGCCACCAGCGACAACGTCGGCGAACACATTGCATCCAGCCTGTAAGAGTGTGAACTGATCTCCATCGACATTCATCGAGACCTCAATGTTCGTTGAGCGCCTGGACTCCCCTCCTAGGAATTGATGGCACTCGGCCGTGGAGAAGTTGATAGTACCTACATACCCATTATATCCAATTAGGAGGCCAGTTGCCGTTAGGGTTTCGTCTTCCGTGAGAACAATATCCCATTGGTACTGGCCAGTCTGGAATACTTGGCTACCAAGCGCCGTAGCCATAGAGGACGCGCTAGTGTTGTAGTTGAAGGTCTGGTTGACCGTTCCAAAGATAATCTGGATAGTCCCAGCGCGCGGCTGGGGGTCAATGCCCACTCGGTAAATCTTGTTAGTACCGCTCCAAGCCTGGATCAGAGTAGTAGTAACGACAGGGGAGGATAACGGAGTCCAGGTGGTGGACATCGCAATGGGTGACTGGCGAAGTTCGACAAAGACAATTTGTCGAGTGCCAACATCCCCAGCCTGGACTAGGCTGATAGATTCATAAGCCGAAGGGGTAAGGGTATCAGAGCCTTGGCTGATAGTCGGCTTTAGGCCGTAGGTGTTCCAGGTGATGGTGTAGCCAGTACCAGTCTTGGTTACGGTAACACCACCCTCATCATCAACCGCCGTAATGGCATTAAGGGCGTCTTGTAACTGGGTGGTAGTAGCGTTATAGGGAACAGGCTCGGTTTCGGTGCTATCTACAGTCAGTTCCCAAGTCCCGCCAGTAGGGTACTTATTGGTATCACCTACGGCCACAGTAATCGCCGCGCCAGCAGGGAATGGGACTTCAATGGGGGAACTTCCAACGCCGCTAGAAGCGACGATATGGAGTTCAAGTTGGGCTACGTTGCCTTGGTAAAAGGAGGGGGCAGGCGCACCGATAAACGCAAACTGGTTAGCCAGCAAGCGGTTAGTGTCTGTAGCCATCCATAGGCGATAGGTGTTAATAGCCATAAGTCCCTTGGTATTAGCCTAGAGTCAAAGGTGGTCAAGCCTATGGTTTAGTAACGCTGGTAATATAGAAATCGTCGATATAGACGGCAAAACCATCTTCTTGAGGGATTTCAATTTCTTGAACCTCAATGGGTGATTCCGTGCAATTCGATTCACTCAATGTAACAGACCAATCCACCTCGCTGTGGAACGCTGGATCTCCCCAACTAGTTGAAAACCCAGCATAGTACCCAACAGTAGAAAGTGGAGTCATTGTTGCATATGACTTTTTGAATACAATCTTACCAGATATTGTAGCGCCTTCATTGAAACAACAAATCCTAGAATCCACCTTTAATGAGAATCTTGCAGTATAGTCAAAACTGGTGTTTTCTGGATTAAAAGGAACGTTTTCGCGTTCATCAGTCGCATAATTATAAACGCTACTCATACCATTAGGAACAGACGAATGTTTAAAACTAAAAAAACCAGTTAGGAGTCCAGGCATCCCATTATAAATCGTTGTTAGGCTTTGTGGATTGAATGGAGATGTATCTGGATCGCCAGATGATACTGTAGAGTTAAACCAGTCGTATGGGTCTGATTCACTCCATCTTGGATATAATTTATAATTTCCTTCAAATAAATTATCCGAAGTAAAGTCGTATGGAATTCCATTAGGATGTAATGGTGGATACATCGCATCTACTGTATCTAAAGGATAGGTGCATTCCATATACCCATTCTTAAAAGTTAAATAAATCCTAGTACCAAAATAATGGTTTGGGTCAAGACCTCCACTCCCTTCTCCAACTTTTAACTCTTGTAATACTACAAGGTTGTCTGGGGTTGTTAATGGATACCAATTAAACGCGTTGTAATTAGTCCAGAAATATTCCCCAAGGTTATCAAATACATTGTACATCGTTGATACAAGCACGCCCCTTTGTCCTGGAGGCGGTGTATAAGGCATTGGCATATTATAGAATTCATATCCAGGCCATCCGTAATCGTTATACTCACCAAGGTATACCAAAGTGAACGGATCTTTGTGCGGGATGGTCATACCCTACTATACCAGTAATTAGCCACAGCGCTTCCGCATTTAAACCTACTACCCCAAAGGGAAGAATTAATCATTTGATTTACTACGCCAGTTTTCTTGTCAACGGAGGCAATCATTACCCAAGAGGTATTATCGTCGTCAAACTGTGGGGTTGACTCGTTTATAATTTTGCAGGTTGCTGGGTCTGGGAATCTGTATGGATCTGCACTCTCTGGCTTTAGTGAAATGTAAATGTACTCTTGTTCGTTTACTAACAGGTTCTTACTAAATTTTGCTGTTGGTGCTGGAGTGTTAGTAAGCACAACAGGTGGAGTACCCATCTTTGGTACTACGTTGTTAACTGTTCCAGGCCAAACGGAATACTTCCATTGGTTTCCATCTGAAACAACGGAAACCGTAAATGGAAGAATGATGCGCGTGTAGTCTGGGGGAGGACTAGATAGGGCAAGCCCCCCCGCGTGGCTCTGGTAGATAACGCCATCGGAAACGCCTACGGCCGCCTTGTCAGCATAATCGGCAAGCCGATTCAGTTGTTTGGCGTAAATTGCATCTCCAGGAGCGAAACTGCCAGAGTTGTTATTTCCGAATCCTTGGAGTCCCATTAGCCTAGACTGCTTGGTAGGTTAGGGTCTACAGGGTAGATATCTGGATCCCAACCAATGATTCCAGATAGCATAAGGTCAGCCTGCACTTTATAAAGGCCGCCAAAAATTTCCATAGATGCGTTAGTGCAGAGATAATTTCTCCGTCGGTCATAACTGACACCCGCTGGAAGTTCTGCTGTTAATTCTGTGTCGTAGTTTGCCGCTAGGTTTGCGTATGGATCTGGAAGATTGATAGCGCCAATCCATCCGTAATTAATCCATCCTACGCGTGATAGTGTTTTTTTAGCCTCCGATTCACTATCGGTATAGACCAAGCACCGAAGGATAATAGATGGACGAAAGTATGAACGCACCCCAGCCTTTAAGTTCACATCGTCGGCAGGGTTCTGCGCTGGTAGGAATCCAGCAAATGAGTACTGAACAGCCTGGAGTGCTGTAGGCTGGGTAATTGCAAAGTGCGCCCTATTCGGATTCTTGGTAAGATCAGTTTCGTTTTCAGCGATATACTTGGCCGCTCCAGCCAATGGCTTACCATTGCCAATCTGCTTGATTTGAACCTTGGTGAAATTGGGGTGGGTCTCAATGGCCTCCATAGCCGTGGCGCTTGATACTTGGACTTGAGTTACAGTATTAGAAGCGCCATCTTCAATCCCGCAATATTCACAGGCAACAGTCACAGTACCATTATTGGTACTAGCGGAGACACGATGAAGCGTAAGGTATTCAAGACCCTCAATAGGCGGTGGGTCGCCGCGCTTAAAGTCCGTAGTGATATCATAGGACTTGTCAGAGTCAGCGGTGTACTTCACCTGCATAGTAACTAGACCAAATCCATCGTGCTGGATAGTCCAGTTTTTCTCCATCACATACCTATCGTTGATATCAACGCCTTTTTGCTTATAGGTTATAGGCTTTGGTTGGTAGATATTGATTGACATATTATTTGGATACAGCGCCGTTAGTATCAGCGGGTGGAGGTGTGTTGTTACCGCCGCCGCCAGATCCAGCGGCTATTGTTTCAGTAGCGACTGCTGTGCGTACTGTGGCGTCACGAATTTCTTCAAGTGGATTGATTCTTTGGATTGCAGATAGTACATCGCCGCCGCCGACGGCTTGCAAGGAAGAAGCGGCTTGGAAGATGCCTGTGTTAAAGTTAGGCTTTTTGTTCTTTTTTTCTTCAGCAATTTCCTTATCCATAGCCTCAAGAATCTTCTTCTTTCGGTCTTCAAAATTAATGCCACGTCTACTTTGCTCAAGTGGGTCTGGGAATACGTCTTCGACTTTTAGGCCAGAGACCATTCGTCTTACGTCTTCCTTACTCTGTCCAGGCATACGGATACCCTCATCTTCGTAAGTAGATTGTCTGAATCCAGGAATGACAATTCCAGGAGCATTTCTTAATGCACGACCTCCGCTTGAATTAAAAGGTCTGTTTAGCCTGTTTGCGGCGTGTTCAGCCGCCCAAGGACTTCCATCTGAAAATTCAGAGTCACCAAAAATTCGCTTTGCAGTACCCTGCATTTGAGGGCCGAATCCAGTTACCCAATTTGTAAAGCCAGTAGTAAACGAGTCCCAGACATTCGTTCCAACTCGCCCACCAGCGGCGGCGGCCTGGATATCCAACTCACCAACAACAGGAGCGCGATTTGCCATTTTTTCAATTTCGGCAGAACCGCCTTTAAGAAGAGGGATAAGGTTCTTGTACTGATCTCCGAAGAGTTGAGTACCTAGGCGAGCCAACTCAACGCTTTCTCCGTAGTTCTTATAATGGTCGGCCATCTTCTTGATGACGTCCATAGAGGACACACTATGGGTTCGCACGCCCTCAATGCTGATACCAAGGCGTCTAAAGGTCGCCGTATTAGATCCACCTTCAAGAGCCATCTTACCCAACTCTTTATTTCCAGATGCGACAGAAGATACGAACTCTTCCATAGACACGCCAGTCATTTGGGCGGCGTAGCCATAGCGCTGAACGTCCGTGGTAGATAGGCCAGTAATGCGCGAGAACTTATCGACCTTCTGGGCGTATTCAGCGCCGTTCTTTACGGCGTTTACAAACTGTTGACCAAGGAAGGTAGCAATATTAGCGCCGCTCAACATATCGGCGAAGTTGCTACTCATATCCTTCTTGAACTCGTCACCCCAACCCTTCTCCCAAGGCAACTTGGCACGACCTCTACCACCAGAGCCACCAGCGCCTGGAGCGTTACCTGGAGGCGGTGGAGGAGGCGGTGGAGGTGTATTTGGAGATGGATTAGGGGGCGGTACAGGCGCAGGAGGGCGCGTCGGTACAGGCGCTACAGGCGCTACAGGCGGTACAGGCGGTACAGGCGGTACAGGGGTCGGAGGACGTGGCGTCGGTCCAGGGACAGTCGGAGGGGTAGATCCTGGATTGGGGGTAGGGGTAGTTCCAGGGGTAACAGGAATAGTCCCTGGAACAGTTACGCCCTGTAGGCCAGTTGTGTCCGCTACGAACCTTACTTTGACTTCGTCGCTCACGCTTTAGATGCCTCCAATTGTTTGAGGAATTCCATAGCCTTGACGTCTTCCTCTGTGATTACCGTAATGTCACCTCCATCGGAGACTAAATTGGCGATGTACATCCACATAGCCTCGCACTCATTCATAGTCCAGGCTTGTTCGTAGGACATACCATTACGCATCAAGTTGGTAACACAGGAAAGGACTAAATTTATGCCTCTCCCAGCGCCATTGCGCTTCTTATCCCAGATGATGGGCATATTGTCGTTAAACTTGATGTAGTCTGCCATTTTTTGCATCTCCTGCTCATAGTAGCCAGAATCCAAAAATAACTCCGTAAACTTTAAAGATTCAGCGTCAGTAGGCTTTACGCATAGCATTTCCTTTAGGTCGTGCGTAGATAGGATGCGCGCGGCGATCACAAGGTCAGATGGTTCAAAAGGGTTGTCTGTAAGAATTACAGGTGACTCAATTTCCGTAAGAACAAGTCTATGCCTCATCGACATAGGCTTTAAGATACGGCCGCATACCTCCATCTCTATGATGGAGGACTTTACGGCCTGTATAAAGCGGCTATCCATTGCCGCCTGTGTCTTTAAATCTGCTCGTACTTGACGCCACGCACGGAGACTTTGCGATACTCTTGATTAGAGCCGCGATCCGTGACTTCCTTGAGGATGTAGGTAATGCCACCATACGACATCTCTTGACCGACCTCTGGCGAACCAGATGCCCTAACAACGCCTTCAAGGGTGATTTCGTCGCGATGGTCATCCAGGCGGTCAGTAATGACTCGACCCTGTTCATCCATCACTTCGACGTCAAGAGCATAGCGGGTGGTATGGCTGTCGGATTGAACGACCATATCGAGCCGAGATCCAAGGACGCCGTAGATAAGAGCAACACCATATTCAATTGCGGACATAGTAGTAGATTGTTAACCCTAGCCCGCAGTCAAACTTGAGGGGGTAGCACGGCTACGGCCGTGTAAGTGATGAGGTTTCCGTAGTTTCGGCCTTTCATACCTTCGTCGTCAGATTCGATCCAGCAGGCGTACAACTTGCCCTCATTGACCCCCCACAGGGACTTCAAGGCTTCACCATCTGACATATGGCCGTGAACCTTGGATACGCGCTCTCGGTGGGTTTCAAGGGTGTCGTCGTCAGCCGAGGAATAAACGTAAATTTCAACCTTTACGCTGTAATTACCCAAGTTGTTAGACCCAAGGTCTTTTTCTGGGGCGGCGCTAGATGCATAGACGATAATCATCGGCATCTGCCGAAGGTCTGGGGTAATACCTTTATTGACCAATATTCCAGGGATATTGGTGGAAATATAGGTCGAGAATTTATCCTCGATGATGGATCGGATTAGTGCGCTCATTGTTAGGGAAGATTTGTATTAAAACCCTGTCCTACGCTGTAATGCGAGGCAAGATGATAAAGTTGGTTGGCTCGGCCTTGTGCTACAAGTTTTTCGTACATCTCAACTCTCATAGAGTAAGCCCTATAATTTAAGGCCAGTCTGTAGCCGTCTTTGGTAGCCCTATGCAATCCTTGAACCCTATTACCTACCTCAATCCAAGGTACGGTAGGGTTACTCAATTTATTGTTCATAATTCCAGTACCCCATTGATTACCCTTAATCCAAGCGCCTGCCTTGATCTTACCAAGTTGAGCGCCAGCGCTATACCAGCCAGCCTTGAGTTCACCTACCCTAGCCTGGACGCGCTTAATGTAGGCTTTAACCTTCTCGCCATTGTCATCTACGACGTACTTATCGCCAAATGTGGCGTGCGCGCCCATATGCTCAAAGTACTGGGATACCTTATTACCACCTCGCGCTTTTTCGTGAAGTGACTTGATGTTGCCTGTGTAGTAAGTAGAAAGGTCTACGCCGTGGGCAGAGAGGGCTTGGTCTTGGGCGAATTTCCAATTCTGGAACTTATTCCAGGCTGTTAGGCCACCCGCGCTGTATGCGTCTTGTAATAGCCAATTTGGCAACTTTGGATCTGATAGGCTCTTTCGAGCGCGTAGCCAAGCGCTAAAAATACCTATATGTCCGTAACTCAAGATATCGCCAGCCTTCACATAGGCCAATGGTAGGAAGATTTTTGAAATCTGGCTTTCCACGACGGCTTGACCAAGTTTCTGTGCCTGCCTGGATCTGCCATCGTGACCCATACCTCCATAAAAAGGCATCGTAAAGTCCAACATATCGTCGCAGAACAACTTGGCCTGCTTCTGGAGGAGTTTGGCGGCAGACCCACCCATAATAAGCAAGTAAGCCCCTAGGTGTTGACGGAACTCCTGTTGGTTTACGACAACGCCCTTTTTTACCGTTACGACTCCACCTGGAGTGTTCATTGAACCTTCGTCTGCACGCGGGCAATGATCCAGGCGGCAGGAGGGCGGTCAGCGACGGCCACGATGCGGTATTCCTCGCCATTGTAGGTCACGATATTGCCGTAGGCAAATAAGCCTGGAACGGTGGTATTGGTAGACCTCAAGACCTTAACCTCAAAGGTGGTCTGATTAAGGAAGCCGCCAGTTTCCATATCCTGCAACACCATAGGCTGGGTAATCATAGCCTTTAAGGCTACTGGCGTGCCTCCAGGAACGATTTTAACGGTGATGTCCTTGCCTACCTCATTAAGGACGGAAAGTGCGTCTACGGCGGCATCTTCAAAAAATCCCATATGCTTTGCCCTAGGTCAAAAGGAAGAGGCCGCCCCCGAAATGGAGCGGCCTCTTTGCGTTGGCGCGTGAGGGGGACACTTGCCCCCTCGAAACCTTACGAGGTGAACTTGATCTTCTGGAGCGCGTCGGGGTTACCCTTCGCAGAACCGATGAGCCAAGTAGCGGACAACTTGTGGAGACCCTGCGTCCAGTCGTACCAGTAACGGAGAGCGTACGAGAACTGGCTGTCGGGGTCGGTCACGATGGTCTGTTCGCCACCACCAGTCGTGGGAGCGGCAGGGACGCGGGTCACGACGACAAGACCTTCGCGGCAGGAGACGACGCCATTGAGGCCAGCCTGGATGCCAGCGGCGTCGAAGCCGTTGTACTCGTAGAAGTCAACGCCGTGGATCATACCGAGGCGGTTGCCGCGAATGACATCAGTCGTGCCGATGGAGAACGCCTGCGCGATGACAGGGTCGGAGATCAACTGCTGGTAGGCATCGGGCGAGACGAGCGCGGCGCGGCCTTCCTGCGGAAGGTTGGCGAGCGTAAGGCTCTTGGCGATGTTGGAGACAGCGATGCGGTTGAAGTTGGCCTGCGTGCCAGAATAGCCATCAGCGAAGTCGTTATCGACCTTGGTGAGGACTTGGTCGAACAGCGACTTGACGACAGCGTTAGCCATCGGGGCCATAAACAGGCGGCGCAGACGATCCAGGGAGAGGGTAGCAACTTCGTAGTCGGTGAACCCGATGGTGACGTGCTTCTGGTCAACAAGGGTAACAGGAACGTCGGTGGACACGGCGTCAACGGTAGCAAAGCCAGTCGCGCGAGAGTAGTCGGCGGCGGTGAACTTGCCAGCGTAGCGGGTGTGTACAGTCGATCCGCGTTCAGCAACATAAGCGCCGAAGTCGGTGACCGCGATTTTGGTGAGAGGCT
>Ga0102876_1000506_pt1 | contig 12213 bp, 21 predicted proteins | sample Colrivmeta1548A3_FD_78446 | JGI IMG/M metagenome (GOLD analysis project Ga0102876, IMG submission 78446) | Estuarine microbial communities from the Columbia River estuary - metaG 1548A-3 | ecosystem: Environmental > Aquatic > Marine > Intertidal zone > Estuary | place: USA: Columbia River... | reverse complement strand
TCATCTCCAACTTCTCTAATGTAGCGAACTCGGTCGCCTTTCTTAAATTTTGCCATTTTGTTTTTCATTTCTCTTTGGTGTTAAAGGTTATCATTTTACACTTTGTGGCTCATTTACTTTACAATTTGAGCCGTATTAGCTCTTCTATTGAGCTGTATATGCTCTTGTTCATCACCGGGGTCGGATATAATGTAATCTTTCATCTTACACTACTTATTTCGAATCAACCATTTCCGATACATTTGCGCTGCGATAGCGATTCTTTGCGGGTAGTATGGATAATACTTGCGAAGCCGTGCAAGTGCAATCCTTATGAATTGTTCTTGTTCCATTTTAATCAATTAAAACTCTAAATCCTTTTGCTCAATAATTAATGGTGCTTTGTGCCGGGCATGAGAATAGTTTCGCTGACCTGACTCATCGTAAGTGTAATATCGATTGCTCAACTTGTCGTAATACATATAAATATATCCAAGGCCACCTACAATTTTCGGCTTTGCCTTAACAATAGATATCTTCACTTGGTTTGGCTCATAGGGTACGCCCTTCTCGTCTTCCAGGCCATATGGGCAGCGCCATACGTTGACAATCATCATGCCCTTGCGTGACCATTGCATACCTCCTGCTATATCGTTCATGGTAGGAACGTCAACATATGGGATTCCGTTCTTATACTTTGCCTGCTGATGCTTGGTGTGAACTGTTACGATGGTGTGGTAGTCCTTATCGTTGGAGTGCTTACGCACTTTGGTTAGGATCTGGCCGATGGCGATATCGTCACGTAGCCCGGCTGCAACATCCGTCTTAATTTCCGTGAACGGGTCCACAAGGCATCCGTCAATCTTGATACCACGCTTCTCAATCTCTTCTACCGCAGTATAGAAGCCCTCAATCGTCAAGTCCTTTAGTCCCGGGTCAATCACATAAAAGTGTTCGTTCAAGAACTTTAAAGCCTTCTCTGCATCAAGATCTGTAGCGTTAATCTTGTCGTTCAATAGGAATGGCTTCCGAAGATAGCACCATGCGAGTTCTGCATAAACCTCGGCAGGGGACCCCGTTTCCGGAGTGTATACTGCCCACTTCCAACCGGAGAACTCGGCCAAGTTCATCATAATCTCAAAGGCAAATTGTGACTTGCCTTGGTGCGCACCTGCATAAATATATGTAGTGCTTCCTCGCTTTATTGAATACTTGTCGAAGAGCTGGTCGAACCCAACCCATTCTCCTTTCTTTACGCCATTTTGGCGCATATTGTTCACTTGCTCCTTTATGTTGTCAAGTGTAAAGATGAAATCTTGCATAGTTGTGTGTGTTTGTGTGTGTTATTGGTGTTGTCCAACCACCTTTGAGCTGTAAATCTTCATTACCTTAAATTCGTGAAGTGATTTTCCCATTAGTCCAAGGCGTTTCAACGCCATTGTGTAGTTCACGTTATCAAGGTTCAGGTACTCCAGATCCTTATATCTTGATATGGCGTAGTCATCTTTGTAGTGGTGCGTTAGTGCGTTTCCACGCTTTGTTGTCCACCTATATTGCACCTCAAGGTGGTAGATATTGTTATCTTCCAATTTTAAAAGTCGGGAGGGTTTCGATATTCCTACTCCCCTCCCTATTTTAATTAGAACAAGTCATCATTGACCGGGGTAGCCTGCTTTGGCTGACCATAGTTCGACTTCGGCTCAAAGGTAGCAATCTCCCCATAGTAGCCTCCGCCTTGCTTGGCCTTGATGTCGATGGTTACCCATCCCTTTGCACTCTTTGATGCGTTGATGATTTCGAAATCATTTGGGCCGATTCCCAGCTTGATGATGTCACCATATTGTGTTGACTTGGTTTCAACACGACCTACGTACTTTCGCTTATTTTCCATGTTAGGATGTTAAAAGTGATGTTAAATGATTTACCCGGTTCTCTACTTTCTCCAACCGGACAAGGAGATTGTTTACCTTACTATGAATATCGCCATCTATGCTCTCGATGCTTTCAATTGATTTAAGCACCTTCGAATACATTAACGAGTAACTCTTATCAGACAGTCGTGATTGGTGCATCTGCACGTATGCGTGAGCGCCAGAAACGTCTACTTTAAGAATGTCTGCAATGCTTTGGTACGTTGTTCCGCCATCACGAAGGATTACGGCAACAATGCTCCGGGCATTAACGACCTCTTTCTTTTTAGAGGTAGTTAGTTCATCGTATGTCAACTTACAATGCGAGGATGTAACGTCTAATACGTTTTGTGTGAATTGGTCAAAGGACACCGATTTCTGCTGCATTATATGGGTTAAACTTATTGTTCAAGAATAGCCTTTTGTATTTATCAATCGCTTCTTGGGCCTTGATTGCTCCCTGCTGAAGAAACTGTGGTGAACACTTGTAGATACCAACCTCGTAAGGATAGTTTTTTGTAATTGCAACAAAGTAGAACGTATCAACTTCAAACAACTTGCAATAGATTGCTGCTTGTTGGTCGTAGTGCATATACTTTGCGCTCCTACGGAACTCTTCGAGCGTTCCTCCCGTTGTCTTCAGGTCAATAAGGTACGCAGGCTCGAAGTTCTTCTCTACAACCATATCTGCCTTGCCCTTGATTGGGATACCATCCCATTCTGATATCGAAGGTAGTTCCGTGAGTTGTTCATCATCCTTGTTATACATAAGTTCTATGACTTGGGGGGTTTTCATAAGAACATTCTGCATAGCGTAAATCATGTCCGCATCCTTCTTGGCCAACACGATTTTCCCATCGTTCTGCTCACGGAACTGAAGGTATTCCTTACCTCTGCGAGTACCATCGTATCCGACAAAGTTTACTACGTTCTCAAGACACAATGCGTGAAACGCCTTGCCTACCTCAAGTGCAGTTGTGCTTTCATTACCACGGGTGTTCGTAAGCCATTGGTAAAATTGCACGGGAGATCTGTGCAACAACTTCAGAGATGAGTTCGTTAGGAACTCACGGTCTGCGTAGTATTCTTCGTCAGAGTAGAACATTACAATCCGATGTATTTGATCTGGGCCTCGCTGATATCAAACTTTGATATTGCCGCCTTCACTCGTTCAACATCTCCTGCACTTATTGCTGCCTTCATCTTGTCAAGGGTTTCCTGCGTGATTGGCTTCTTTGTAAGCAGTTCCTGCTTTCCAATGGCCATCTCAACTTCTTGTGAGGATGCAATTGATGTTTCGATACCGATACCGAGATTGGCCAATGCACGGCCCCATGCTGACGTTTCTGCGTTCTCAACAAACGATGTCTTGTTGATGTAGCTGGAAGATTTGTCTTCTTGGGCCAAGCCCTGGGCTACGACAGATCCTTCTGCGTTTCGAATTGTTGCACGAATCACGCACGACTCCGCCTCAAGAGAGAGAATCTCGCTCTCCAATGACCAATTGTTGTACTTCGGCTCGTTACGGAAAAATAGGATTCGGTCGTTTACTTGGACGTACTCCTTTCCTTTAATGTTGGTTGTTTTGAACTTGTAATTTGACATTTGATTTTGGGTTTTGTGGATAATATCTCAAAGGTAAAACAGTGCCGGGTGTTTTTCCAAATCACTCATTTGAACCACCTCGGGCGATTTTTGGGCTTTGCGTGCGCATATGGTATTTTCTCATTTCGTAAGCCTCTACACCATCTCGGTCACCCCAATAGTTGAAACCAAAGTGAAGGAGGAATGGGTTGCACTTGTCGTCCTTGGCCTCACCACGCTCTACGGCATTGTAGTATTCTCTCTTGGAGCTGTATTCAACTCCGTCACGGATAAATTTGTCTTTACGGGCCATATCAATTAATTCTTGAGATTAAAATTTTAAGTGAGCGATTCTTTTGTGCTTCAGTTAGGTTCGATGAATGAAGGTACTCCTTCAGGATGTTGTGCATTTTCAATCCTTCCAGCTCGACAAGCGTTGACTCGCTTATTGAGTTTCGAACATTGTCAAAGCAAATCCTTATGTCTGAATAATACTTCTCGAATGTCTTGTCGTTTGTTTGCATTAGGGATCTGGCCTGCTTGTAGGAGTGCATCATGGTCGCATGGTCACGATTGAGCAGTATGCCTAACTCCCCATATGAACATTTAGGCAATTCGTTTCGGACGATGTAGCAAAACGCCATCCGGCTCATTTGGTATTCCATGATTCTCGTCTTGTCGGATAGGTCGATTCCCATTACCCGTTCCACCTCAAACTTAAATTTGTTCGCAAGGTAGAAGTTTTCTCTTTTCTCGTTCATAGTTACTATTATATTAATCCCTTTAGGGATTATAGTTACTATTATAGTATAGTTACTATTATAGTATGGTTACTATTATAGTATCTATAATATAATAGGTACTACTCAATTTTTCAAATTATTTTAAAATTTTTCAGCGACTCCTTGATTTTTTTATTTTCATCGAGCAACCCGGTATTGATTTCCTGAAGCATGATAGCATCGGACTCCGCCCGTTCTTTTTGCTCCGTGAGCTGGACCACTTCATCAAGGGCCACTTGGAGTTTGGCCAATACGTCACGGTGCTTTGATCTGGCCTCGTCAATCAATTTCGTAACCGCACCTATGTCATCCATTCGGTGGCGATATTTTTCGGTGAAGTCATACAACCCGATGTAGGCAGTAGACAATTCGTCAGCCCTATGGTCAAAATCTTTGTTTAGGGACTCGAACACACTATATACCATGTCAAGGTATGCCTTGGCCACATTCAGGTCGTTAAAGGCCAACAATTCATATTCGTCACGTATCATAGTAAGGGCTTTAACTTGTTCGCCACGGCAGCAACCACGTCAACAGTCACCGCATTACCGCACATTTTGTATCGCTGCGTGTTGGAAATACGCTCAACAGATCCGTCATAATTACCAACCAATGTGTGGTCATCAGGAAACCCTTGCAGGCGCTCGCATTCAATCGGTGTAATCCTGCGGAGCTGGAAACTGCCGTCCGGATTGTTTATCTTAATCTTCATGGGGTCTGCAAAGATGTGAGCGTTCACGCAGGGGGCGATTCCATCATCGCCATAGACAAAACCCTGCTGACCCCCGGTCCCACGATTTCCTACTATATTAATCCGTTTGACATGATTTTCTCGATGGCCCCATGAGAGAGGGAATACTCCTCTCCAATCTCGCTTGGGTGTTGTAGAATATCCGACAAGATAAATTCGCTCCCGGTTTTGCGGAACGAATTCCGATGAATTAAGCAATTCCCATTCAATTCGATAACCCCCAATGAGGGCAAACGCTTGGATGATTGCCGCAAAATCTTCGCCAGAGTTTGAGGAGAAAGTTCCTTTAACATTTTCCCATACAAAAACTCTTGGTCGGCATTCCCGAATGAGCCGAATTGCCTCAAGGATAAGGCTGCTTCGAACTCCTCCGAGGCCCTTGCGGCCTCCAGAAAGGCTGAAATCTTGACAAGGGCTTCCAAAGGTGATAAGGTCAATTCTTGGGAGGTCTGCTCCTCGAAGATTTGCAACTGAACCGACATAGGTAGAATTTTTAAATTGTTGTTTGTAAACTGCAATGGCGTGTTTGTCTATTTCAGAGAAAAAACTGTTGACCTTGTACCCGGCTTTCTCAAACCCGAGATGAAATCCCCCGATACCGGAGAATAGGTCAAGGTGATTTATTTTCTTACTCATTTTCGGTTGAAAAGTTTAGGTTTTGGCCATCGTAAGAAATGCTCAAAATGGATTCCGGAATGACGGATCTGTAAGAATCGCTCATGTCGTAGAAGTTCCAATTTCCAGCTTTTAGGCACCCGGTCCCACCACGTAGATACTTGTAAACACCGAACCTTCCATTGAGCGTTCGCTTTGTTCCGTCCTTCTTTACGAATGTGACTGTGAAGATGTGGCCATTGGATTGTAGCGCAGCCTTGGCGCTCTCAATCGCTTTTTGTGTTTGTGTGTTCATGGTTCAAAAGTAACTAAAAAATTAATATACCCAAGTATTTCGCAAAAGAATTTTGCTATCGAGGCTCCCGTCCCATTCAATGTCTAAAGGGTTCATTCCCAGCTTTAAGAACGTATCGATTATATGTTGGCCATCGCCACTCCACGCAAGCCATACATCCCCGGTCTTTTTAAGGGAGCTGGCCTCCTGCGAATGATAGAATACGGCTTTTTCGGCTTGCACATAAGTCATTGCCCCCCATGCGCACGAATTGCAGCACCAGAAACTTTGCTTGGCCAAGTACCCGTCTTTTCGCAATTGAGCAAATCCCCGGGAAATTATGGTTCGTGGCTTTCTCATGATTGATAAATTTTAGAAGTGATTTTCATGTTGATGGGATCGATTTTGTTTTTGAAAATCAAATCGTCCATTTCCTCGAGCAAAACATCGTCATCATGGAATCTCTCATCATCATGGACCAATATTTCTGCAATGTATGTGGCTTGTACTACAACTTGGATTTTTTTCATGTTTTGGGTGTTTAAGGATTTTTCAAATTTTTATAGGATCTGGGAATAGCAGGCGTTCAATTCCTCTTTCAATCGCTCGTTCTCGCTTTGGAGTTTTTGGATTAGTTGAACGTGAAATTTGATTAGTTCGGCTGCGGCCTGCTGCGAGTAGTGGGTTACGATTTCTCTTTCCATAGTTTTTGAATTTTAAAATAAAAGTTTATCTAATTCTCCGGCACCCTTGATGATTAGGGCAGCAATCGCCATGAATGCGGTCAGTCCTGCGAATATGGTGAAAAATCCAATAATGAGCAAGGCTAAATCTTGGGGTGTTTTAACTTTTTTAAACATAATTTCAATAGTTGTTTCGGATTACTTCCCACACTACGGCTTGGAATTGGTAGCCTTTAAGCCCGATTTTCTGGGCTTCGGAAATCGTAATGGCTTGCAATTTTTCGTACTTCTTTGGGGTCAGTCCGGTTTCGATTGTTTCGCCAAAGCAGGCCCGCAAATGCCATACGTCAATAGTCACGAAGTTTTCGTCAAGTTCCGCAATGTTTCGCACAAAGGCATGAGTTTTGGGTGAAGTTTTTTTGATGGTCACGCCATTCCTTGCAATATCGAACGCCTTGAATTTATTCGTATTAAATGTGCATACGCTAATAAGTTCCGGCCGTACGTTTCTATTTGCGGCATCTAATACACGCCATGTATCGCCTACGTTCCGCAGCCACTTATTTCGGGGGCTTAATGCGCTCAATACGTTCGCCACTACTTCGGGGCTTTGCTTAAACGAGAGGGCGTAATCCTTGCAAATTTGATTGGCTTCTTTGTACCAATTCAATCCGCTTTGCAATTCGTCTGAAGTCGCTTCGTTAAAAAGCTGGCGAAGGCGCTTACGGATCTGGGCCTCCGTGTATTTTGTAATTTCGGGCATTTTCATAATTTCCGGGGATTTTTTAGGGTGTGTGTTTAGTGGTTTTTTTGGTAGGATTTGAGAGTTCGCTCCATAGTCAATAGAGTGCGTTTTCCGCTTTGGCTCATTCGGTCGAAATCGTAGCCCATAGCCTCGACCAATTGCTCGGCCGTCTTGATAATATGGAAAAATTCCCGGGCGGTCTTTTGGTAGTATTCGAGTTTCGATTCCTTCGCTTCGGCTCGTTTCTTTGCGTTCGCCTTACGTAGTACGTTAGGGTCCTTTATGTATTTACGGCCAAGCGGGGTCACGTAATACGTGCCGTTCACTCTCCTGATTAAGCCTTCCGAGTCCCAAGTCATGAAATTGGTACCATAGTATCCGCTTGTGTGTTCGGTGGTGGACCCATTAAGGTCCAAAATAAACTTTACCACTTCTTTACGTTTGCAGGGGTTAGATGCGATGAATTCGAGGGCTTGGGCTTTAATTGTCTTTTGCATGGTTTCTGATTTTTTAGAGTTTTTGAAAAATTACTTTTTAGAGTTTTTGAAGTAGTCGTACATGGGGTGTCCGGGGTGTATGCATTCGTCCCCGTAGATAATGATGCCGTCCTTTTTTTCGTTAGGCATTGGGGCCGTGATGTCGTGCAACAATTGGCGAAGGTTTAGGGTCATGGCTAAAATTTTAAAGGGTGTAGTATTCGGGCGTTGGAACAATGGTGTAGTTGTCACGGAGGGAAAGAATTATGTAGTCGGCCTCGTTCGGTGACATTCCGGCCATCTCAAGCCATTTAAAGGCTTGGTCCTTGGACGTGTTGAGTGAGTAATCCCAAGGAAGGGAAATGCTGCGGCCTTCGGTGCCGATGCACTTAAGATGCAGGCGGCATTCGCCTTGTGGGGTGTAGTGTGCTTTGGCGCTTATTGCTTGGGCGCTTGTCATTTTTTCGATTTGGGCAGGGGTCAACTTTAGCATGATTTCCGGGATTTTTTTAGGTTTGTACGTTGGGTGAAGATTAGATTGAGGAGAGTGCTACGAATACGCCTGCGAGGACACTCAAGCCGATGACGGCCAAGAAAATGTTTCCGACTATTGCAAGTGTGGTGTTGAGTACTTTTTCCATTTCTTTTGAGTTTGTGAGTTGTTTAGTTGTTGGGGTGTCGCCTTCCGACATGACAAACGTACGGCAACAAATTTTGGGTACAAGCATAAAAAAAAATTTTTGCTATTGGATTTTATTTATTTTTTTCGTATACGTGCGCCCGGGTACATTATGACCGGAAGAGAAGACCGACCAGGTCATGGTAGACCACTCTGACCGGGGGGAGTTGATTAGGGGGGGGGTGACTACTGAATTATTTTTCAACAGTTATGGTTAGAATGGGCAACTATTTTGTATATAGTTACTATTATAGTATAGTTACTACTATAGTTAGTTACTATAGATACTCTATACGAGTATCTATAGGTATGGTTACTATTATAGTGCTACTATTATAGTTACTATGTTCCCTGACAGTACTTAAAGAAAGATTTTAATGAATGGTCATTCATTTGTATATTTGGGCATGGGCTTTGAGCAATTGTTGATTGAGTTACTGAAGGTTTCCTTTCCGAAGGGTGACTTGAAGGTTGAAATGTTCCGCCTCCACAATGATCTGGTTGGCAAGAGTGCTTACATTCTGAAGCACGAGAATGTGAATACGATGTGTGGGAGTTGCGTGATGAGGGTCAAGAGTAACCTCTTCAAATACTACCACCACGAGTACGAGCCGAAGTTCGACTCTTTGGTTTTTCAAGACAAGTATGTGTTAGATAAACGTCCGGTATATGGGGTCAATAAGAAACAATGATGGGGAAGTGGTCGTAGGCCGTGGCGCTGAACTGACCAATCTCCAAGAGCAATTCATTGAGCGCATACGTGAGGAGGGAATCAATGCGCAGGGCAAGGTTGCGAAGGAACTCAACTACACAAGTTACTATCGTGACAAGAACAATCCTGGTACTGCATTCTATTTGGCCCTACGAGACGTTGTAAGGCTCTCTGAAGAACGAATAGAGGTAGCGAAGGGGAGTAACCTTGATATGCTCGTAAAGATGCGTGACGAGGCATTTATCAATGGCGATACGAAGGTTGCATTGGAGACGATTAAAATCATCAATGATATGCAGGGATACAAAGCCCCTGTTAAGGTTCAGCAGACCAAGATTGATGTGAAGGCTACTATCGACCTCACGAAGTCACCAGACGAGAACGAGCAGCTGTACATAGACGTGGACTATGAAGATTAACCTTTACAACCCCTCCGCACCACAACGGGCGTTCCTAAAGGTCATCCATGACGACAAGCCATTTATCACGCTGATTGTAGCGGGCCGTCAGACGGGCAAGACGTTCATGATGATGAACGATGCGGTGATGCGTGGACTAAACACCCCAAAAACCAGAATGTTTTGGGTAAGCCCTATCCAAGACCAAGCCAACAAGGTGATGAAGGACATAGAGGCTGCCTTTATCAATCACCAAGACTTGTTCCAACAGATCGTAAAGCGTTTTGACAGGAAGAACAATGAGATGTTCTTTCACAACGGTAGTTTCATTAAGTTCCGTTCTGCCGACTCCGGGGACAACCTGCGTGGTGCTACGCTTGACTTCATTTACATTGACGAGGCTGCGTTCATGCGTATTGACTTCATCAATGAGGTATTGATGCCGATGGTCACACGCACCGGTGGACGGGTGGTCATGAGCAGCACGTTCAATGGGAAGAATTGGTATTGGGATTGGTATCTTCGTGGACTCGACAAGGACAACACGAGCGATATCATATCTATACGTAAGACATACCTCGACCTGCACGATGAGGACGTTGAGAGGACTGTTTTGGCCATCAAGAAGAATATGACGAAGGCGCAGTTCGACCAAGAGTTCCTTTGCAAGCCAGTTAGTGCCGATGCCCTGTTCTCGAACATAGAGGAGTCCATCTACAAACAACCACCACAAGAGTACGAGCGTGTATATATGGGGATGGATATAGGTGTTGCGCAAGACTACACGGTCCTAACCGCCATGACAGAGAACTACGAGATAATTGACATCGATAGATTCCATTACAAGGAGGACCATCTCAACTCCGACTCATTCAAGGAAAGGATAAAAAGTTTTTACCTGAAGCACAACGAGAAACTTACAGCTTGCTACTTTGAAGTGAACAACAATGATCTGTTGTTTGATGAGATTACTGACGATGATGCCATGTATAAAATGGTACCATTTCAAACAACCAGCCAATCGAAGCCGGAGATTATAAGAAACCTAATCAAGTTGTTTGAGGACAAGATTATAAAAATCCCGAACTACGATGAGCTGGTAAAGGAATTGTATGACTTCAAATCCAAACGCAACCCAATCACGGGCAATCTTCAGTTCAGCAACACGGATGGAAAGCATGACGACATGGTTATGAGTTTGGCGATCTGTGCATATTGCGCAAAGGAGGAGCAGGATGGTGGCGTAACGTATTTTTTATGAGACTGCAACTACACTACGACCTAATAGATGCAATCGATTCAGACTCTTACGAGAGTTTCTATGACTCTTTAGACATACACCAACGCCTTGATCTGTTGAGGTACTCCGAAGAGTTTGCAGACGGGAAATCGATATATCAAATCCCACAATACTTTTACGACAAGTACACCGTTTACACGGACGTACTCAAGATGACACTAACGCAGTTCATCTACCTCGAGCATGAGTTTCCATCTGGCATGACCAAGCGACTTATCTCATTGATAATCAGACCAAAAGACGAAACTTCGTTTGATGACACGACAGATTCGGAGGAGGACCACGTTAAATCTTTGATGGAGGAGGATGCGACAGTTATAATGTCGGTATTCAAACAGCTAAAGGCGAATAGGGAGTTCACGCTTTTCACGAAGTTCAATGGCGTAATATACACACGCTACGAGCCAATGGATGGCGAAGAGGAAGAGCCAAGGCAGACAGATCCATTCACCGAAAGATGGTTTTGGTACGCAATAGTTCGTAGGCTTTCAAACAACGATATAACAAAGTTTGACAAGATATACGAGTTGCGGATGAGTGACGTGCTGATTGATTTAGCATACCAAGCACAACTTGCCGAAGTAGAGGAAAACGACCGCAGGGCGCAGGAGGCAGCGCAGGCAGCAAGATATAGATAATTTGTAAATTTAACCATGAGAACTTTATTAGAGTTTTACGACATGGTGCGTGACTTCGCTGAAGCACACACAATGATTAATGAGTTTGGTGTTCTTGGGAACGAGGAAGAACTTGCAGGAATGGAGTTCAACTATCGTTCAATGCAATTACTTGTCTCAAAGGCAAATATTTCAAGGGCGCTAAACGCACCGTCATACACGATGGAGTTTTCAATCATCATTCTAGATAAAACAATCGAAGATGACGATAGGGCGGAGTTGATGGCAGCAGAGGAGAATATGTTTGTCATATCTCAATTCCAAGATTACCTAATCCAGCAGGATGCCACAGTGGATTTCGAAGACATTGACTTTGTTACAATCGAAGGAGACGACCACAATATTGTTACTGCTTATAGCACGTTCATTGTAACATTCGAACGCTTTAATCACAATAGTGGCGTTGCAATTCTGGACTATGAAGTACCGAACAACGGAGGCGGAGGAGGAACAACACCACCAACCCCGACAGGTCTTTCTTTTGTAAACGTAGGTCAGTATGTAGCAGGATATGATTTTAACATCATAAAAGAAAGATTCCCGATATATATTGAAAATATAACATCAGATTACCTGAATAAGGTTATGTTTATTGATATTGTCGGAATTGACTCAACGACATATCAACTTCAACACACAGTCTCAAGC
>Ga0102876_1000505_pt1 | contig 12223 bp, 10 predicted proteins | sample Colrivmeta1548A3_FD_78446 | JGI IMG/M metagenome (GOLD analysis project Ga0102876, IMG submission 78446) | Estuarine microbial communities from the Columbia River estuary - metaG 1548A-3 | ecosystem: Environmental > Aquatic > Marine > Intertidal zone > Estuary | place: USA: Columbia River... | reverse complement strand
GAAATAAATTCTCAGAATCTAGTAAAGAAGCTGGACGTGTCCCTTATAAAGTATTAAAAGGAGACAACGACACGCCTAGAGTAGACATTGACGGCCGTTTATACACGCCACAAGAATTGTCTGCTATGATCCTCCAAAAAATGAAAAAGACTGCTGAGGATTACCTAGGTCAGCCTGTGTCTAGAGCTGTAATTACAGTTCCAGCATATTTTAATGACGCCCAAAGACAAGCGACTAAGGAAGCTGGTGAAATTGCTGGTTTAACTGTGGAGCGTATTATAAACGAGCCAACCGCAGCCTCTTTGGCTTACGGTTTGGATAAAAAAGATATTGAGCAAAAAATTGTTGTTTTTGATTTTGGTGGAGGAACACATGACGTCTCTATACTAGAACTAGGAGATGGTGTATTTGAAGTTTTAGCGACTGATGGAGACACCCATTTAGGAGGAGATGACGTGGACCAGAAGATCATTGATTGGATGGCAGATGAGTTTAAATCTGAAGAAGACATAGATCTAAGAAAAGACGCTATGGCACTTCAGAGATTGAGAGAGGCTGCTGAGAAAGCGAAGATTGAATTGTCTTCATCTGCTCAAACAGAAATTAACCTTCCTTATGTTACTGCGACTGCTTCAGGACCTAAGCATTTGGTAAGAACACTTACTAAAGCTAAGTTTGACCAATTAATTGAAGACTTGGTAAAGAGAACTATTGCACCTTGTGAATCTGCGCTTAAAGCAGCTGGTTTATCTAAGAGTGATATAGATGAAATTATCTTAGTAGGTGGATCTACAAGAATTCCTGCAGTTCAAGAGGCTGTAGAGGCATTCTTTGGTAAGAAGCCCTCTAAAGGAGTAAACCCTGATGAAGTAGTTGCCGTTGGTGCAGCCATTCAAGGAGGGGTGTTAACTGGAGATGTGAAAGATGTATTGTTATTAGATGTAACACCGCTCTCATTAGGAATAGAAACTATGGGAGGTGTTTTAACCAAACTTATAGAATCTAATACGACCATTCCTACCAAGAAATCTCAAGTTTTCTCTACTGCTGCAGACAATCAGCCTTCTGTTGAAATACATGTATTACAGGGAGAAAGACCTATGGCTACAGACAATAAGACCATTGGTAGGTTCCATTTAGACGGTATTCCACCATCACAGCGTGGAACACCTCAGATCGAGGTAACTTTTGATATTGACGCCAATGGTATTATTAAAGTATCTGCGACAGATAAAGCGACCAATAAGACGCAAGACATTAGAATTGAAGCTTCTTCAGGTTTAACAGAAGAGGAAATCAAAAAAATGAAAGCTGAGGCAGAAGCCAATGCAGAGTCTGACAAGAAAGCCAAAGAAACGGTAGACAAACTCAACGAGGCAGACGGAATGATCTTCCAAACGGAGAAACAACTCAAAGAATTTGGGGAGAAACTTTCTGCAGATAAAAAAGCCCCTATTGAAGGCGCTTTAGAGGAACTTAAAAAAGCTTTTGAAGCTAAAGACTTGGCACAAATTACGCCAGCTTTAGATAAAATAAACGAAGCTTGGAAAGCTGCTTCTGAAGAAATGTACAAAGCTCAGGCAGATGCTGGAGCAGCTGGTGGAGACGCTGGAGCAGCTGGATCTCAACCTAATGCAGCTGCAGATGCAGACAATGTAGAAGATGTAGATTTTGAAGAAGTAAAATAATTACTTTTAATATACACTATAAAAAGGCAGCCCAAAGGCTGCTTTTTTTTTGTTGAATATGCTACCTTTACTGCATGCAATGTCATTTTAGAATGTCCCTATTTACAGGGTTTCTTTTCACCCATTTAATGGGATGGTCTCAAGAAATAATCACTTATGATCGATCAGATTTTGATTTAAAAGGTCCTGTGAAATCTTGTTTTGTATTCACTAAATACGGTCAAGAGCAATATCAGTTTAACAAAACTGGTCAGCTGGTAGAAGCAGCTACTGTTTTTGGGGAAAATGACAGTGAGACCACCTACTACAAATATGAAAAAGCCAAGCTAGTAGAACGGAGGGTAGAAAACTATGTCAATGGGGTGTTAGACAAAACCACTTCAATGGCTAATTTTTATAGTTATGACAGCATACCACAACTTAAAATCAAAGAGAAAATCATTGGTTATGATAGGACTTTTGTAGCGCAATTTAATTATCGTTATGACAGTATAGGACAATTGACCAGAGTGGTGAGAACAAATACACAGGGACGTTTTATTACTCTAATTAGCCATCAGTGGGACTCTTTACGCACCAAAAAATCTACCGCGTATTGGCTAGATAGTTTGCCTTTAAAGCAAATAGATTCTATATTTTTAAAAGCAGGTGGTACTTTGAGTCAGCTGAAAACAAAAGAGTTCGACAACGGAATACCCAACGCTTTGGAGCTGCGTGTGTTTAATAAAAAAGGTTTAGAGATTGAACTTCACAGCACAATTTATATAGAAAAAGATGCTTTGTTAGTCCCAAAAAAGGCATCGTCCGTAAGGACAAAGTACGATAGTAATAACCATCCCATTGAGCAAATTTTCGAAAGAGGAGTAGTGCGCCAAACCAAGAAAAATCTGTATCAGCTAGATGGGAGCCCATTTAAAAATTGGATCAAAAAAATTACCACGCCAGACAATACTTATACCACTAGAAAGATTGTTTATTTTGAAGAATAGTCTCTTGAAAATATGGCATAACAGCAAGTATCTCTAATTCTTTTGTGGGCTACAAATACGTCTTCTTTAAGTATACCTTCTAATGTAGCTCCAAGTTTCTCCACTGCTTTTCTGGATCTTATATTGAGTGCGTCTATCCTGAAAATTACTTTTCGCATTTTCATGGGCCCAAAGGCATGTGAAAGCATGAGGTGTTTTAGTGCGGTATTGAGTCCAGTTCCGTGCACCTCTGTCGCCAACCATGTCCAACCTATATGAAGTGTTTTATTGTATGGATCTATTAATCCAAATCGGGTACAACCAGCATATTTTTGAGACAACTTATTAAACACAGCAAAGGGTATGTCTTTAGCTATCTTTTCATTCTCTAAGGCCTGGGTAATATAAGCGGCTAATTTATCTTTTGTACTCAGGTCGTTTGGACCGTATTTATAGATGTTTAAGTGTTTAACAACCTCCCAAAGGGCGTCAGTATGCGTTGTGCTTAATGGATCTAATCGAACCCAGTTGTTTTCTAAAAGTGACATGGACTTAAATATTATTTAAATCAAAGATATACAATTGTGTCAGTCCTTTATTATTGTTTAATTTTACTAAAAAAAACATGGACAAAGAAGCCATTCTTAAAGCTTGTAATGACAGGTGCCCTAATACTTTAATGGAAACCTTAGAGATTTCTTATGTAGACGTTGGAGAAGATTTTTTAACTGCTAAAATGCCAGTGGGACCAAAAGTGCACCAACCAGACGGGGTGCTGCATGGTGGGGCTATGGTGGCATTAGCAGAGAGTGTAGGCAGTGCGGCATCATTTTTATTTTTAGATGCTAAAAACTATAAAGTTAGGGGCATAGAAATTGCTGCAAACCACGTTAAAAGCATTGCTTCTGGTTTTGTATATGCAAAGGCCACAGTGCTTCATAAAGGCAGAACAACGCAATTATGGGATATTAAAATTACAGATGCCGCAGGCCAATTAATATCTGTGAACAAGCTAACCACTATTGCCCTGCCTCGAAACTAGATAGTATGACCTACGCAATAGAGGATCTTTTAGAAAATATAGCGGGTTTTTTTAATAAAGGATTGCCTTTTGTAGCTTTTAAGTCCCCAGATGAAAATAAGGTCCACTTGCTCTGGCAAAACACGGACGCACTACATTATGTAACGCCTGAAGCCAGGTTTGGCTTTGTTATGGCTACATATTCTCATGAAAAAACACCGTATTTATTAAAGCCTGAGGGCTATATGAACGCCACTTTTGACCCAATAATTTCTTCTATAAATCCAGAAAAAGCACCTTTAGAGACGGATAAAAGAGGGAGTTCTAATGTGCTTAACCATTCCAACGCTTTAAAAGTGTCCCATATGAATTTGGTGCAAAGCGCATTGGATGAGATTGGGCGCAATCAGTTTAAAAAAGTGGTATTGGCACGTGCTACTTCTTTTGAAACAGCCAAAACCCCTTTAGCCATATTTGAGAATTTATTGGCTTGCTATGACAGTGCTTTTTGTTATTTATGGCATCACCCAGCTTTGGGTACTTGGATAGGGGCCACTCCAGAGCGTTTGTTACGTATAGAAAACAAAACCTTACAAACAGCTGCTTTAGCAGGAACCATTAAAAGAGATGACACGAGTACTTCCTTATTCTCTGAAAATTGGACTTTAAAAGAGCAAGAGGAGCAGGCAATGGTTGTCCAAGATATTGAGAATAGACTCGCTGCTGCAGGTCTTAAGGTGAATAAAAATAATACTTACCAGGTAAATGCCGCCCAAGTATCTCATTTAAAAACAGATATTAGTGTGACTCAAATTGGCCACAAAACACTGGTAGAATTAATAGAAACTTTACACCCTTCACCAGCTATTTGTGGCCTTCCTAGAGATCAAGCTCAAGATTTTATTCAGCAAAATGAAGCTTTAGACCGCAAATTTTATGCGGGCTACTTGGGGCTTGTACATGCCCATTTGGCCCAAGCTTCAATAGGTTTTGAAGGTTTACATTCTATTGAAGCAGATTTATATGTCAATTTAAGGTGTATGGAATATCAATCAGGTACTGCTATTGTATATGTAGGTTCAGGCATTACTTCAGGCTCCCAACCAGAGAAAGAATGGGAGGAAACCATTTTAAAAGCCCAAACCATAAAAAAAGTCATTTAATACCACCTCTATTTTTTTAAATCTAATGATTAGCGCTTACTTTTGTTCCTATGCAATACTCTAGTATTCCTTTAGCCCAAAGCCTTGTTTTACATTGTAAAGCACAGGGCATTTCTAGAGTTGTTATTTCTCCTGGATCTAGAAATGCACCTTTGACCATCAGTTTTTTAGCCGATTCCTTTTTTAACTGTTTTAGTATTGTAGATGAGCGTGCTGCTGGATTTTTTGCCTTGGGAATGGCACAGAGAACTCAGGAACCTACCCTGCTTGTGTGCACCTCAGGGAGTGCTTTATTAAATTATTACCCCGCTGTTTCTGAGGCCTATTATTCAGGGATTCCACTGGTCGTAATTTCTGCTGATAGGCCCTCATATCTCATAGATAAGGGGTATGGACAAACCATTAGACAAGAAGGTGTTTATGGCAGGCACGTGGTGTTTTCTGCCCCATTAATTCAGGATGCCTCTCATGCTTCAGAACGCTATAATCGCTTTATGCCCAAGGCTTTGCAGTGGTCTCAAGAAGCGGTAAGCAAAAAAAACAATGCTTTATTAGCCACAGCGTTTAATCAATTAAAATCCACAAATAAACCCATTCATTTAAACACCCCTTTTGAAGAGCCCTTATACCAAGAAGCGCCATTATTAGAAGGTGCTTTAGTGCCTAAATCTACTGTGGAAAATGCGGCTATTACAGACAGTAAAACCGTTAATAAAACCCTCTCAGACCCCAAATTAAAGGCGGAATGGGAGGGAGCAAAACGAATTATGGTTATTGTAGGTGTGTTGTACCCAAATGCACTGGATTATTTGTCCAATGAATTGGTGCAATGGCTCTCTAAAGATCCTAGGGTATTGGTTTTTACGGAGACTACCTCTAATGTGCACCATCCAGAATTTATTGACAGTATTGATAATATTATTGCCCCCATGGAAACACACTTGGACGCGCAAGCTATTGGGGCCGCCTTATCACCAGATCTTTTGGTGACTATAGGAGGGGCAGTAGTTTCCAAAAAAATAAAGAATTTCTTGAATCAATACACCCCAAAATTGCATTGGCAGATACAAAATGAGATTGTTGTGAATCCATTTTTTACCCATTTCACTTGTTTTAGGCCTACGGCCGATGCCTTTTTTGGTCCAGCCCTTCAAAAGCCTATTTCTCTCGAAACACTGAGCATAGACAGCCCAAAAAAACGTGCACTTCACTACAAAAATATTTATAAGGGGCATATTGAGACCTATACCGCCTCTTGTCCTTTTTCCGATTTTTATGCGTTCTATCATTTGCTCAAAGCCATACCTAATAAGTCGGTATTGCATTTAGCCAATAGTGCGACCATTAGATATGCACAATTGTTTTCTGTGAAACCTTCTGTAGCCGTTTATTGCAATAGAGGGACTTCTGGAATTGATGGGAGCACTGCTACAGCCATAGGTTCCGGTGTAACTTCCCAAGTGCAAACTACTTTGGTTACAGGTGATTTGGGTTTCTTCTATGACAGCAATGGTTTGTGGAATAAATACATCCCTAAAGACTTTAAGATTATTTTGATTAATAATCAAGGGGGAGGTATCTTTAGGGTATTGCCAGGAAAGACGGATAGTGAGCATTTTAGGACTTATTTTGAGACTGTTCACGACCTAAGTGCAAAGTCACTTTGTACTTTGCACGGATTGGAATATTACAGCGCTCATAACAAAGAAAGTCTCTCTAGTGAATTGTCTGCATTTTTTCAGCGAAATAATGGGCCTAGTCTATTGGAAATCAAAACACCTAGAACAGAGAATGAAGGGGTGTTAATGAACTTTTTTAAGACCCTTAAAGCGTATTATTAATCTTAATAAGGTCCTAAAATAAAAGTTCGCTAAAAACTTCTTTCCGCTTTTTAAACTGTATTTTTGCGTTTTATATCATTATGATTGTACTCGGTAAATTCAACGAATTAGAAATTCTAAGAGATACTTCTGTAGGTTTGTTTCTTGGAGATGATGAAGGCACAGATATTTTACTACCCAATAAGTATGTTCCTCAGGATTGGGAAATAGGGGATAAATTGTCTGTTTTTTGTTATTTAGATTACGATGAAAGACCTGTAGCTACAAACCTGGTTCCATACATTGAAAGAAATTCCTTTGCGCTTTTGAGGGTAGAGGAGGTAAATGCTATTGGAGCATTTCTTCAATGGGGTTTGGAGAAGCACTTATTGGTGCCTTTCAAGGAGCAAAGGTCAAAAATGGTAGCGGGTCAATCTTATGTGGTTTATTGTTATTTAGATCCAGTTACTTTCAGATTAGTAGGATCCAATAAATTAGATAAGTTTCTAGATAATAGTACGGCCAAATATGAGCAAGGAGACGCAGTTTCTGTATTGGTTACAAGGCAATCAGATTTAGGCTGGGATGTTATTGTGGAAAATCAGCACAAAGGCATGGTATACCAAAATGAAGTCTTTAAACCCATCTCAGTTGGAGACACTATGACTGCCTATGTTAAGTTACAGAGAGAAGATTTTAAACTAGACATTAGTTTACAACCCCTTGGTGTAGCAGTATTAGAACCGGCTGCAAAACAAGTATTGGATTTGTTGTCTGCTCACAAAGGATTTTTACCCCTTCACGATAAATCTGCTCCTGAAGAGATAAAAGCCTATTTAGAAATGAGTAAAAAAGTCTTTAAGAAAGCCATAGGGACCCTTTATAAAAACAGAACGATTAAAATAACCTCAGAAGGAATATACCTTCTAGAAGCTTAAAGCCTTAAATATTACGCATGTCTTTTGAAGCTAATTCATTAAAAATATGGTTGCAAGCAGCTAGACTGAGAACGCTCCCCTTATCCTTTTCTGGAATCATAGCAGGCGCCGCTTTAGCCCTAAGCGAAGGGGTATTCAATATTTACATAGGCGTTCTTTCCCTCTGGTGTACCCTTTTATTTCAAGTGATTTCTAACTTCGCTAATGACTACGGTGATGGTTTAAAAGGAACAGATAATGACCAAAGGATTGGCCCAAAAAGGGTTTTACAATCAGGACTTTTAGCGGCATCTCAATTAAAACGAGGCATAGTTTTCTTATCAGTAGTGGCTGTATTTTCAGTTTTATTATTACTAACAGTCTCATTCGGTATTTCTAACTGGCCTTATTTTTTGTTGTTTTTTGTTTTGGGAATAGCTAGTATTTGGTCTGCAATTAGGTATACGGTTGGGGCTAGTGCATACGGCTATAAAGGTTTAGGAGACTTATTTGTTTTTTTATTTTTCGGATTACTCTCTGTTTTAGGAAGTAAATTTTTATACACCCTTCATATTTCCTTATCAGATATATTCCCTGCTCTGGTCATAGGTTCTTTAAGTGTTTCTGTTCTTAATCTCAATAATTTGAGGGATCATGAAAACGACCGCCTGAGTGATAAGAATACCTTGGTGGTTAAACTTGGGTATAAATGGGGAAAAAGATACCATATGTTGCTCTTTTTTTTGGCTTTTTTAGCCAGTCTTGGAACGGCCTATTTTTCTTTTGAAAGTAGTTTAAATCTATTGCCACTACTGGTTTTTATACCATTGCTTTTTCATCTGATTAAAGTTTCTAAAACTACTTCACCTTCATTATTAGACCCAGAGCTTAAAAAAGTAGCCTTGCTTACTTTTTTGTGGTCCATATGTTTTCTAATAGGTTCTAATTATTTGTTGTAATTTAGAAGAGTAACTGATGCTATGCTCTTGTCCAATGATCTTAGAATTTTACTAGTAGAAGACAATTTAGTTGTTGTTGACAACGTACTTAGATTACTTTCTAAATTAGGGTATAATAAGGTAGAATCTGTCACTGATTACAATGCTGCTGTGCAAATCTTAAGTCAAAAAAAGATACATCTATTATTGATAGACATCTTTTTATCCGGTACTGAAACAGGCATAGAATTAGGGGGGTGTATTAGGAAAAATAGGAATATTCCATTCATTTTTATTACGGCTAATTCAGATAGGGCTACTGTTGCAAAAGCTAAGGAAGTAACTCCAAACGGATACCTGGTAAAACCCTTTGAAAAAGAAGATCTTTTTACAGCTATAGAAATAGCATTGTTTAATTTTAGAGAACAGTCTTCCGTATTGGAAGATTCTAATGCAGCAAACTTAGGTCTTGTTCCAGCAACCATCCTTACGGACAGTATTTTTATAAAAAAGCAGCATATTTACCATAGAATTTCCTTTTCTGAAATCCTTTACATCAAGTCAGATAATGTGTACTTAGAGGTTTATACCATAGATAAAACTTTCGTGGTTCGTTCTTCTCTAAAAGACTATCACACAAAATTACCCCCCAAGTATTTTTACAAGGCACACAAATCTTATATTGTAAATATTGAACATATTAGTTCTATCAATGCCAAAGATGTCCTTATTGGCCAAAAGAGAATTCCCATCACTAAAGATTTTAAAGATTTTTTAATGAAGACAATGAATAGTTAAGCCCATATTTTACGTGGATTTTGATTATTTTTAAGGCTATGAAAATGATTGCTACTTATTGTAAACATGACTTAATTTTTAAACAAGCTAGTGGAACATCTAGAGGGGTTTTAAAGACCAAATCATCCTATTTTATAAAAATCACAGTTAATAATCGGGTTGGCTACGGTGAATGTGGGCTTTTAAAAGGTTTGAGCTATGACGACGTTCCAGATTATGAAGCCAAACTTTCCTGGGCTTGTAACCACATTCATTTAGGTTTGGAATCACTTTGGACGGCTCTTTTGTCGTTCCCTAGCATTCAATTTGGACTAGAGCAGGCATTTTTATCCTTGGATTCAAGCCATCCTTTTGTCTTATTCCCTTCCACCTTTATATCGGAACAAGCACCTATTCCTATTAACGGACTTATTTGGATGGGAGACCAAGAGTTTATGTCTCAACAGATTGGGGCTATTTTGAATAATGGTTTTAGTTGTGTAAAAATGAAAATAGGGGCCATAGATGTGGATCATGAATTGGCCTTACTCAGGTCTATAAGACAACAATACCCAGAGGAAGTCATTGAGCTTCGCGTAGACGCCAATGGGGCTTTTGATCTTAAAACAGCCTATAAAGTAATGGAGTCTCTTCAGGAATTAGGTGTACATTCTATAGAGCAACCACTTCCAGTCCAATCGGTCAATGATTTGGCTACTTTGTGTGCAGACGCTCCTATTCCAGTAGCACTAGATGAATCCCTTATTGGTTGCTTTACTCTTGCACAAAAAGAAAGTCTTTTAGATACAGTAAAGCCTCAATATGTCATATTGAAACCAAGTTTTATTGGGGGATTTAAAGGGAGTGACCAATGGATTCAACTAGCAGATTCCAAAGGAATAGGGTGGTGGGCTACCTCTGCTTTAGAGAGTAATATAGGCTTAAATGCTATTGCACAATGGGTGTTTTTAAAAAACACTATATTGCCACAAGGTCTTGGCACTGGGAGTTTATACACCAACAATATTCCAGCTCCTTTGAGGGTCCAAAAGGGTACTTTAGCCTATGACTCAAAGGCGATTTGGGACACTAAAATAATAGATGATTTATGTATATAGCACAAGCTTTTAAGGGACAATTGGGTTTTTGGAAATACCTTCCAATTCCACTCTCATTTTTTGCCATGATGGGACTGAGTTATGCTGTGATTACCTCTATGAATATAGATGTGACCGCATTAATGCAAGCCGCAGTTGCAGAAAAGGGATCTACGCCCTTTTTAATGGAAAATTTACTTCAATTTGCCCTGGGTTTACTCATGCTTTTAGGATGGGTGAAATGGGTGCATAGACAGTCTATAACGAGTCTTACAACCTCTAGGAGTTCAATAGATTGGTCTAGGGTATTTACCTCATTTTCTATTTGGGGATTTGTTGTGGTTGCCACTACACTAGTTGGGGTGTATTTTAGCCCTAAAGATTATGTGTATAATTTTAATTTAGGGCCATTTTTAAAGTTAGCTGCGGTAGCTATTTTACTCATTCCACTACAAACTAGTTTTGAAGAATATCTTTTTAGGGGTTATATGATGCAAGGTCTAGGGGCTTTTTTTAAATCTAGAGCGTTGCCATTCATTTTCACTTCGCTTACTTTTGGACTCATGCATATTGGTAACCCTGAGGTGGAAACCTTGGGTTATGGTATTTTAGCCTATTATGTTGGTACAGGTTTTTTTCTAGGGATTGTTACCTTAATGGATGAAGGTTTAGAGCTAGCCCTTGGATTTCATGCAGCAAATAACCTTGTAGCGGCGCTATTAATGACTTCTAATTGGACTGCATTCCAAACAGATTCTATATATATAGATGTGGCTACACCTACTATTGGAAATGATTTATACCTTGTTTTAGGGGTATGTTACCCGTTATTTTTATTGTTTTTTGCTAAGAAATACCAATGGAATGGTTGGATCAATAAATTATTTGGACCTGTTAAAATGCCCTAATCAGTCTATGGATATTACTTTTTTTAGCGTGCACCCAAATTTTTCCATTCAAGGCAAGTCATATAATGAGAAAGAACTAGGAATTTATGCAACATCGCTCTTGCTAAGTGAAAAGTCTTATTTAGTTCATCTAGGGACTTTTTTGTTAGAATGGTTGGCAGAAGGAAATGAAATTAGTGTGCAAACGTCTGGTTCAACGGGAACACCCAAACCTTTAAGTTTTACAAAAAGCGCCATGCAAGCACATGCGCAACTTACTGGTCAATTTTTTAATTTAATTCCAGGGCATAAAATACTTCTATGTCTTCCTACCCAATTTATTGCAGGAAAAATGATGGTTGTACGTGCGCTTTCATTGGGTTTGGATTTATGGGTAAGCCCTCCATCTAATCATCCACTTGATTTTTTTAAAACTACTTTTGATTTTGTGGCGATGGTTCCAAGTCAATTAGAGGCAAGTATTCCGCTTCTAAACTGTTGTCGAAAAGTTTTAATAGGTGGTGCGCCTTTAATTGGTAGCCTCAAAAGAAAAGCAGTTTTAGCCGTTCAAACGGAGCCCACAGAATTGTTTTTAAGTTATGGAATGACAGAGACCTTAAGTCACATAGCTTTAGCAAAATTAACGCTAGAGGATCAAGTTATATTTTCATTATTGCCCCATATCCATATTAAGGAGAATGATCGTGGCTGCTTAAGTGTAATAGCCCCATATATTAGTTCTGATACCATTCACACAACAGATATAGTGCGAATTTTAGATGCATCGCATTTTGAATGGTTGGGACGCTTGGATTTTGTGATTAATTCAGGTGGTGTTAAGATTCATCCAGAATCATTGGAAAAAGCCCATGAAAAATATTTTTCCTTTCCTTTCTTTTATTCCGGAATTCCCCATGATTTACTGGGGGAACAATTGGTAATAGTCG
>Ga0102876_1000501_pt1 | contig 12274 bp, 14 predicted proteins | sample Colrivmeta1548A3_FD_78446 | JGI IMG/M metagenome (GOLD analysis project Ga0102876, IMG submission 78446) | Estuarine microbial communities from the Columbia River estuary - metaG 1548A-3 | ecosystem: Environmental > Aquatic > Marine > Intertidal zone > Estuary | place: USA: Columbia River... | reverse complement strand
CCGCCTCGACTGACGGTGCACCATAAATATCGACGAAGTGTTGCGCCAATAGCTGTGCGATGGTTTCGCGTTCTTGCGGCTCGATTTGGGTGACGGCGACGCAGCTCACGCGCCCGAATGTCTCGGTGCCCATCCAGCCGTTTGTGAAGGCTTGACGCGCCTTGCCGACAAGATCAGCCTCGCCCCAGTTGGAGAACTCAAAGCCGCCAGAAATGCACCATTCGCCAGTGCGCGCGGGGTTGTGAAATACCCTTTGGTCGCTTTCGTCAAAGTGGATTGCGCGGGCAAGTTTCATACGGGCCTCGTGAGGATTGCAGTGAGAGGGATTAGCGTCGTATTCCCTGCGACTTTTAACAAAAGCCCCATGGATTCGTCCACGCCGAGATAAGTGCCAGTTTGCCCTGCGGCAGTGATCTCGCCTGACAAGCCATGGGCCAGTCCGACCCATTCGCGGTGCAGGCTTTTGGTGCCACCGTCGGCCCAAGCGTTGATGCCAACCAGTGTGTGGCGCACCCATGCTTCGAGCAGTTCGACGGCACTCACCTCAGCACATCCTTCGGCATAGAGGGCTGTCATCTCTGGCGTGAGGCCCATTTCGTCGCTGGCAGGCCAAAGCGAGAGCGTGAGGTCAATCACGAGCCAATCAGCCATGTCGTCGACGGGGTCAGACGCTGCAATACGCAATGCGCCGCAGATGCCGCCGTTGACATAGATCGTGCCGTCCCACCCCAGATGAACGCCGACTTCTGGCGGGGCCAAGGCGCCAAGTGCGTTTTGAATGCCGACGCCGCAGATGGGCAGCATTGCGGTCGCTTGCGCAAGCGGGACGTCAGGGGCAAAGACGATGGCCGCACGCAATGTGTCAGCAGCCAGATCGTGGATCACGAGACCCGCGTCGCAGCCCTCAGTCGCGGCGGCAATCGCCAAGGCAAAGGGATCACCGCCCTGCGCATCTTGCGCCGAGAATAGGGGAGGCAGCGTGACTGATGTCATGCGTGCCCCTTCGCGATGAGGTCTTTGGCCACAGCGCGGAAAACTTTCGCCTGTGGGCTGTCGGGCTTGGAGACAACGATTGGCGCGCCACCGTCAGCGGCTAACCGGATATCCATATGCAGCGGAATTTCCGCAAGCAATGGCACACCCAGCTTTTTGGCCTCTGTTGCAACCCCACCATGTCCGAACATGTGCTCTTCGTGGCCACATTTCGAGCAAATATGCGTCGACATGTTTTCGATCATGCCGATGATCGGCGTGCCAAGTTGGTTAAACATATCGATACCTTTGCGGGCATCCAGAAGTGCTATGTCTTGTGGCGTCGAGACGATGATCGCGCCGTTCAGGTCGGTCTTTTGCGCCAGTGTCATTTGCACGTCGCCCGTGCCCGGAGGCAGGTCGACGATGAGCACGTCAAGCGCGCCCCATTGCACTTGGGTCAGCATTTGCTGCAACGCCCCCATAAGCATCGGACCGCGCCAGACCACGGCCTGATCTTCGTTGGTCATCAGGCCGAGCGACATCATGGTCACGCCAAAATTGCGCATCGGCAGGATGATTTTACCATCAGGTGACGCAGGCCGCCCCGAGACGCCGAGCATCCGCGGCTGCGACGGGCCGTAGACGTCTGCATCCAGTAGGCCTACGCGTCGCCCTTCGGCGGCAAGCGCGCAAGCGAGGTTGGAGGCAACGGTTGATTTGCCCACGCCGCCCTTGCCAGAGGCTACGGCGATGATCCGGTCAACGCCCGGAATTTTCTGTGGGCCAGTGGGTTCGGATTTACGCGATGGTTTGAGGTCGGGCGGCGCCTTTGTCGTTGTATGTGCAGTCAGAATGATGGCGACGGTTGTAACACCGTCCAGCGCTTTGATCTGCGCCCCTGCATCGTCCTTAAGTGCAGTATAGGCTGCGGCGTGGCTGCCGCTTACTTCCATTACAAAGCGCACTGCGCCGTCAGTGACCGTCAGCGCCTTGACGATGCCAGCCTCAACAATCGACGACCCGCTGATGGGGTCTTTGACGCCAGCAAGGACGCCAAGCACGGATTCTCTGGTCGCGGTCACGTTATGATTGCCCTTCGATTGCGCCTGTCACGACGTGTTCCATTTCTAGTCCGTCGATTGTCAGAACCATTTTCGCCTCGAATTTACGGCCCGATGTGTCGCCTGCGTTGCGCAAGGCCTCCTCAATAGCTTGCTGGGATGTGACCCCAACCTGTTTGAGGAATTTACGCATCGACATATTGAAGTCTTCGCTCATTTTCGTGTCTCCGTGATTTTGGAATGTGGGCAACTCAAGCCTTAATGATCTTTGCGTTTTGCCAGATAATCATCTGTTGATCGCGGACGCGGGCGTTCGCCGCCAGCAAACGGGTTATTCTCCGAGTGATACTGCGCATTGATCCGGCACCCGTCACACATCTGGATCATTCGTACCGCCTTTGGATTGGCAAACATGGCGTGATTGCCTGCGAGCTTTTCCATGATTTTTTCGACGGTAGATTTAACCCCAAACAAGGTGCCGCATTCGACGCAGGCAAAGGGTTCCTCTTCGTTGAGGATTGATTGGGTGAAGGCCGCGTCGGTCAGGTCAAGTTGCGGGGCAAGCGTGATCGCCTTTTCGGGGCAGACGTTCGTGCAGAGTCCACATTGCAAGCAGGCGTCTTCTTGGAACCGCAGTTGCGGCAGATCGGGGTTATCGCCAAGCGCGCCAGAGGGGCACAGCGAGACGCAAGCCAAGCACAGCGTGCAGGCGTCAGTGTCGACGATCACTGCGCCGTAAGGTGCGCCTTGTGGAAGGGCGATGTTTTCGACGTCTGGGTTGAGCGCCTTGGCGGCCAAGCGGGCGACTTGCCGCCGCGTGCCCAGCGGCAAGATAGGGGTCGCAAGTGCCTTGGTTGGAGCCTTATCAAAAAGGTGATCGGAGAGCGCGTCAGGATCAGCAATATCAAGAAGCGTGACTTTGTCGGCTGAGATCGCATCTGCCAGCGCAAGCTGTGGATCAAGTGCGTCGCGTTCGGTTTTTGGACCGAGCAAAATATCGACGTGGGCAAAGCCAGAGGCCAGAGCTGCCAGCATTTCAGCGTGACCAAAGCCAGACAATGCGCTGACCTCCATCGGGATCACATGGGCAGGCAGACCGCGCCCGTGACGTGCGGCAAGACCAATCATCTGCGCGCCGTGGTCGTCGTGGACCAAAAGCGTCGCGTCCGTACCGCCTGCTTCGCGGTAGGTAGACGCCAATGTGTTGATGCGGCGGAATGTGTGATCAGGCGAGGGCATATCGTAGGTGATAGCACCCGAGGGGCAGACGGCGGCGCATGACCCGCACCCTGCGCAGATCATCGGATCTATTGTGACGTGCTCGCCCGCGGACAGGATCGCGCCAGTCGGGCAGACATTGAGACAATTCGAGCAGGCTGGTTTCTCGGCCCGCGAGTGGGCGCAAAGGGACGTTTCCAAACGCACAAAAAGCGGCTTCTCGAAGGTGCCAACCATCTGGCTTGCGGCGAAGATTGCGTCGGCCACTGCGGTGGCGCTTTTGGGATCGGCGCGCAGGTATCCATCACGCTTTTCAGGCGCCGGAAATAGGGGCGTGTCACCCGTCAGATCAAGGATAATGTCGCAATGAGAGATGGCGCCATCGCGGGCATCCGTGAGCGCTGGTGTTCCGCGCCCACCGAGAGTGCTTTGCTGAAACGCCTTGATCTTAACTTCGAATTGACCAATGGTACCAGATGCTTGGTGTAGATGCCCTACGACAAAATCAAACGCTGAAGTAGGCTCCACTACGCTACCTGCCACAAGCAAAATCGTCACAGACAGCGTGTCGGTAAGCTTGTCGGCTGCGGCCATAGCGACCTCTTGCGGGCCAATGATCAGGCACGTGCCTTCGGACACGACGTCTATGGATTTGTAGGATGGAGCAGGGAGCGCGGCGTCGGCGATTAGTGCCGCCATTTTGGCTGTTGTGGATGCTTTGTCATCTGTCCAGCCCGCGCGGTCACGGATGTCGACAAATTGAGGCTGCTCCGCATCAAGTTCTTCCGCGAGCTCGGAAAAGCGGTGCGCCTCTTGGGCGCAGGCGATTGTGACGTCGCCCGCTTGTATGGCTTTTGCGGCGACGTCTATTTGGGTTGTGCAAAGGCTGGAATAACAGCCAGAGCACGCCGCATCAGTCGCCGCTGACAAGCGAGTGGCATCGACGGTTTGCGAACCAAGGCAATCACATAGAAGTAATGTTTTTGACATGCGCTCTCCCGATCTGCCGCTGCACTCTACCGTTGCACAGGTAGTCAGCATTTTTACGGACAGTAAACTTGTTTTTCGATTTGGTAACGGGAATTGACCATTTGCAAGCGCAGCATTTTGACTATTTTTCAGCACCTTTTGTGGGCTTTGGGCTGCCGAATGCCTTTAAAGTAAGGCCGCAGCTCATTTTTCGGCTTTGCGGCAATTTTTTTTTTTGTACCTTTCGGGAATTTTATTCCTTTGAAATCGCGGCGAACTGGTAAAGAATAGTTACAGAAGAAGCGGATTCGAAGGATCGTCGGTTGGCAGTTAAGTACCCTAATTCACAAAGCATCCCTGTAGGGGTTGTGGTGAAGCGCACACCCGGTGTGACGCGCTGGGCTAAGTATGCTTGGAGGGCTTCTGCGATTTTACCTGGCGCGGGCAAGGCTGACTGGAAAGTTTTGCGGACTGAAGGCGACGTGACCGAGTTTCATGCAGCGACCTTGCCGTTGACGCTTTATGTGTCGGATGCCGAGGCCTATGCGCATGAGTTGATGACGCGAGAGCCGTCGGTTTACGCTGTGCTGCGCCAGAATGAGGATGCAAATGACCTACCTTGGAAGGTCGCACTTGTCACAGCGTCCCCTTACGAGGCGCAAGACTATTGCGACTCTGCCGAGGAATTGGTCGAGAAAATTCCAATGCCTGATGGGTTGCATGCTTGGATCGCTGATTTCGTCGAGACCTATTACGAGGAAGAAGCGTTTGTGAAACGCCGTCGCGATAAGTCGCGGACTGATCGGGTCGAGGATGGCATTGGTGATGAACGGATTAAGCAAGTAAGCGATGTGTATCGCGCACCTCGCCGCAGGGAGGTCATAAATTGAGTGATATACTTCCTTCGTGGTCACGCAGACGTGCCGCTGTTGCTTCTGAAGCGAAAGCCGAAGCCTTGGCTACTGAGCAGGCTTTGTTGAAAAAAGAGCACGCTGAACTTAGTGAAAAATCTGACGAAGATATTTTAGAGGCTTTGGGCCTACCTGATCCAGACAGCCTTGTGCAAGGCGATGATTTTAAGGTGTTTTTATCGAAGGCAGTGCCTGCACATTTGCGCAAGCGCGCCTTGCGGACCCTGTGGCGCAGCAACCCAGTTTTGGCCTGCGTTGATGGGCTTAATGACTATGACGACGATTATCTGACGGGCAGTTTTGGCCAAGATCCGATTAAGACGACCTATCAGGTTGGCAAGGGGATGCTAGCTCATTTGCTTGAGGTTGAGCGCCAGAAAGAGGCTGCGTTGACACCCGACGCTATTGAGGAAGTGGTCGCTGAGCCTGAGTGCCAGACACCAGAAGATGATGCCTATGTCGCCGTTGTCGAGGACGCGCCAGAGCCGATGGAAGAGCCGATGCCAACACCACGACGTATGCAATTTCAATTTGAGGGAGACCTCGCATGAATGTTGTAGCTCCCGTTTCTGAGGTAACCCAAGAAGACAGGCTGCGCGCCGATTTGTATAATTACCTAGGCCTGATGCTGGTCGGGTCGCCCGATCAAATGCTTTTGGATCAAACCGCTGTATTAACGGGTGACGACACGCCGCTGGGGCAGGCTATCCAAGGGCTTGCACGGGTGGCGAAAGTGTCAAAGCCTAAGGCCGTGCAAACGGAATATAACGCGCTGTTTATCGGGCTTGGTCGTGGGGAATTGCTCCCCTATGCGAGCTACTATCTTACGGGATTTCTGAACGAAAAACCCTTGGCAAACCTGCGTGCGACAATGGCGAATTTTGGTATGACCCGTGCGGATGACATCTTTGAGCCGGAAGACAACATTGCGTCATTGATGGAAATGATGGCGGGGATGATTATTGGCCGCTTTGGCCGCACGGCTACTGTCGCCGAGCAAGCCGAGTTCTTTGGAGCGCATATTGGCACTTGGGCGAAACACTATTTTAACGATTTAAAGGCGGCAAAGTCATCGGTGCTTTATGCATCGATTGGCGCAGTTGGTGCCGCCTTTATGGATATTGAGCGCGAAGCATTTCGCATGACGGCAATCTGACTGGTTTGCCAAGAAACCGGCAAGGATGCTTGCCAAACATGGAAGGGGAGACATCCCATGAGCGATAAGACCGAAGGTACAAGCCGCCGCAATTTCCTAAAACTGGCAGGCACCGCCGCACCAGCGGCAATTGCAGTTGCGGCAGGTGGCGCCACGCAGGCTGCAGCACAGCCAGTGGATTTGTCATCCGACAAGATGCAAGACACCGAACACACACGGGCCTATCTGGCCAGCGCACGCTTCTAGGGTTTCAATCACACCCTAGTGGGTACGGTCGTGGATGACCGAACCTCGTGGGTTTCAGAGTTTTTCCAGCACCGCTGGATCAGGGAGGAAGACAATGCTCAGGAAAAAGACCAACGGGTATACACGTAGATCAGGCCGCACGCCGATCTTGGTGAATAAAGCTTCAAACGGTATTGACCGTCGCGGTTTCTTGCGCGGCTCGGGGCTTGCGATTGGCGGGCTTGCCGCGATTGCGGGCACGGGTGGCACGGTCACACAGGCGACGGCGCAATCTGCCGCGACGCGCGCAATTGAGACGATCAAATCGGTTTGCACCCACTGTTCAGTCGGCTGTTCGGTTATTGCCGAAGTCGATAATGGCGTTTGGGTTGGACAGGAGCCAGCATGGGATAGCCCGTTTAACCTTGGTGCGCATTGCGCGAAAGGTGCGGCAGTCCGCGAGCACGCCCACGGCGAGCGTCGCCTCAAGTATCCAATGAAAAAAGAAAATGGCGAATGGGTCCGTATCAGCTGGGAACAGGCGATCAACGAGATCGGCGACGGCATGATGAAAATCCGCGAAGAAAGTGGCCCAGATTCCGTTTACTGGCTCGGCTCCGCTAAGAGTAACAACGAGCAGGCCTATCTGTTCCGCAAGTTTGCAGCGTATTGGGGCACAAACAACGTCGACCACCAAGCCCGCATCTGCCACTCAACGACTGTTGCTGGTGTAGCAAACACATGGGGCTACGGCGCCATGACCAACAGCTACAACGACATCCATAACTCCAAGGCGATCTTCCTGATTGGCGGCAACCCAGCCGAGGCGCACCCTGTGTCCTTGCTGCACATACTCAAGGCCAAGGAAGAGAACAACGCGCCGCTGATCGTCTGTGACCCACGCTTCACGCGCACTGCCGCCCATGCTGACGAATACGTCCGCTTCCGCCCCGGCTCTGACGTGGCGCTGGTGTGGGGTATTTTGTGGCATATCTTTGAAAACGGCTGGGAAGATCAAGAGTTCATCCGCACTCGCGTTTGGGGCATGGACGAGATCCGCGCGGAAGTGAAAAAGTGGACACCAGAAGAGGTCGAGCGCGTCACAGGTGCGCCTGGCTCTCAGTTGGAGCGCGTTGCCCGCACATTGGCCAACAACCGCCCTGGCACTGTAATTTGGTGTATGGGTGGCACGCAGCACACCAACGGTAACAACAATACCCGCGCCTACTGCATCCTCCAGCTTGCTCTTGGCAACATGGGCACTGCGGGCGGCGGAACTAATATTTTCCGTGGCCACGACAACGTGCAGGGTGCAACCGACCTTGGCGTTCTGGCCGATACATTGCCCGGCTACTACGGCTTGGCGGCTGGTTCATGGGCGCATTGGGCGCGCGTTTGGGAAGAGGATCTCGATTGGCTCAAGGGGCGGTTCTCCCCCGAGGTTGTCGGCGAAACGCCGATGATGAACCTCACCGGTATCCCTGTGAGCCGTTGGATTGACGGCGTGCTGGAGGATGCCGATAACATCGACCAACCTGATAACGTACGGGCAATGGTTTTGTGGGGTCACGCGCCAAACTCGCAGACCCGTCAGAAAGAGATGAAGACGGCGATGGAAAAGCTCGACATGCTTGTCGTGGTCGACCCATATCCGACTGTGTCTGCGGTTCTTCAGGACCGCACCGACGGCGTGTATTTGCTGCCTGCAACGACGCAGTTTGAAACGCGCGGTTCTGTGACTGCGTCCAACCGGTCCCTTCAGTGGCGCGATAAAGTGGTTGAGCCACTCTTTGAATCGCTGCCCGACCATACAATCATTTATAAGTTCGCGACCAAGTTCGGATTTGCTGACCGCATGTTCCGCAAAATTGGTATGGACAGCGAAGAAGAGCCAAACATCGAGGATGTCACACGCGAATTCAACCGCGGGATGTGGACGGTTGGCTATACGGGCCAGAGCCCTGAGCGCCTCAAGTTGCACATGGCCAACCAGCACACATTTGATCGCACAACGCTCCGCGCGGTTGGAGGACCCGCTGATGGCGATTTCTACGGTCTGCCATGGCCATGCTGGGGCACCCCTGAGATGAACCACCCTGGTTCGGCGAACCTTTATGATATGTCGCTGGCGGTCAAAGATGGCGGTTTGCCATTCCGTGCCCGCTACGGTGTAGAGCGCAATGGTGAAAACCTTCTGGCTGAAGGTGTATTTACACCGGGTTCCGAGATCGAGGACGGCTATCCAGAGTTCACCATGCAGATGCTGATCGATCTTGGATGGGATGGTGACCTGACCGCAGGAGAGCGGGCGTCCATCGAAAAAGTTGCGGGTGCGCCTGACAAGCTTGGCGGCGTGAACTGGAAAACCGACCTTTCCGGCGGTATCCAGCGCGTGTCGATTGCCCACGGATGTGCGCCATATGGCAACGCCAAAGCGCGTGCCGTAGTCTGGACCTTCCCTGATCCCGTGCCAATCCACCGCGAGCCGCTTTACACAAACCGTCGCGATCTGGTGGCCGACTATCCAACTTATGAGGATAAGAAGTTCTGGCGCGTCCCAACCATGTATAAGTCCATTCAGGATAAGGATTTCTCAACCGATTATCCGATCATCCTGACGTCTGGCCGCTTGGTGGAATATGAAGGGGGCGGCGATGAGACTCGCTCCAACCCTTGGCTTGCCGAATTGCAGCAAGACATGTTCGTCGAGATCAATACACGTGACGCCAATAACTTGGGCGTGCGTGATGGGGCGCAAGTCTGGGTCGAAGGCCCAGAGGGCGGCAAGGTCAAGGTGATGGCGATGGTCACTGAACGGGTCGGCGAGGGCGTTGCCTTCATGCCGTTCCACTTTGGTGGTCACATGGAAGGCGTCGATCTGCGGGATAAATATCCTGAAGGCGCCGATCCTATCGTCTTGGGTGAATCCACCAACACCGCACAAACATATGGCTATGACAGCGTAACCCAGATGCAAGAGACGAAAGCTACTCTTTGCAAAATCTGGACAGCTTAAGGGAGAAGTAGAATGGCTAGAGCAAAATTTCTCGTAGACGCTGAACGCTGCATCGAATGTAACGCCTGCGTCACCGCTTGTAAAAACGAGCACGAGGTGCCTTGGGGCATCAACCGCCGTAAAGTTGTGACGATCAATGACGGCAAACCGGGTGAACGCTCGATCTCGGTGGCGTGCATGCATTGTTCGGACGCGCCTTGTATGGCGGTCTGCCCGACCGACTGTTTCTACCAAACAGAAGAAGGCATCGTGTTGCACTCCAAGGACCTGTGCATCGGCTGTGGTTACTGCTTCTATGCATGCCCATTCGGCGCGCCGCAGTATCCGCAGGCTGGCAACTTTGGCTCGCGCGGCAAGATGGACAAATGCACATTCTGTGCAGGCGGCCCAGAGGAGAACAACTCCACTGCCGAGTTCCAGAAGTATGGCCGCAACCGCATCGCAGAAGGCAAACTGCCAATCTGCGCGGAAATGTGCGCGACCAAGGCCCTGCTTGCTGGCGATGGCGATGAAGTGTCGAGCATCTACCGTGAGCGCGTTGTTGCCCGTGGTTTCGGGTCTGGCGCATGGGGCTGGGGCACAGCCTACAGCCAAAAAGGCGAGTAAAAATCGTTTTTTAGACATCAAGACTGGGCAGTCCCGCGCGGGCTGCCCTTCATGACACCGAATATAAGGACGTTTTGATGATCCGTTTTCTGAGCCTTATTGCTATTATCGTGACGTTCGCGGCATCTGCGTCGGCCCAAGAGGCTGCTGGCGATAGCCGTGCCTCGACTGGGGGCGCCCAGACGCTTGCTGATATTCTTGAACGGCAAGAAGGGCTGAAAGTTGACGAAACTTTCCGCAGCGAGGCAACGGGTAATCCTGATGCGGCAGCTCCCATCACCAATCAGCTGGGCACGCTTGGCGGTGCATCTGACCCTGAACTTTGGCGCGCTTATCGCTTTGGCTCTGCAGATATTTCCACCCAAAGCCGTGGCCCAGCGGCAACGACTGTGATCCAAGACGGCGGAATGTGGTGGCTTGAGTTCCGCGAGGATACACTTCTGACGATTGCAGTTTACCTGCTAGGCGGGACTTTTCTGGCGCTCGCACTATTCTATTTAGTGCGTGGGAAAATCCGGATCGGTGGTCAAAAGACGGGCCGCACAATTACGCGTTTTAAGGCCTTTGAACGTTTCGGTCATTGGCTTTTGGCCTCGTCGTTTATTGTGCTGGGGATCACGGGTCTATTCTCTCTCTTCGGGCGCAAGGTTCTAATTCCGCTTTTTGGCCACGAAACATTCTCTTTCATCGCCGTGGGTAGCAAGTGGGTGCATAATAACATCGCTTGGGCCTTCATTATCGCGCTCATTATCATCTTTTTTGCATGGGTCGTTCACAACTTGCCTGATCGGACAGACTTGCGTTGGCTTGCCAAAGCAGGCGGCCTTTTTGGCGGGGAGCACCCCCCTGCAAAGAAGTTCAACGCTGGCCAGAAACTGATATTCTGGGCGGTCATTGTTTTGGGCGGTTCAATTTCGGTATCTGGCTTATCGCTGCTGTTCCCATTTGAATATAACCTATTCGGGCACACGTTCTCGACACTCAATAGCTGGGGAGTTCCCGGCTGGTTTGGGGCCTCGGACTTGCCCTTCCCTCTACAGCCTCAGGAAGAGATGCAATACGCGCAGCTCTGGCACGCATTGGTCAGTTTGATCCTGACGGCCATAATCTTTGCACATATCTATCTCGGCTCGGTCGGCATGGAAGGCGCGTTTGACGCAATGGGGAAAGGTGAAGTTGAGGAGCAATGGGCCCGCGAACACCACAGTCTTTGGGTTCAGGATGTTTTAGGACCTGACGATAACGAAAAGGAGAAGGTTTAAAATGAAACCGTTTATTCTGGCCATTTTTGCGCTTGTCGTCATTTCGTTCGGTGCAAACCAAATCTTGTTGAATAGTGGGTTTTCGAGCGCGGACGCAGGCACTTCACATGAGAATGTAAGGCTTTCCAACTAAGACCGCGCATTTCAAGTTTGCTGAAAAGAATGGGGGCCAACAATGGCCCCCATTAGTCGATATAATCTTAGTTGCGGGCAATCATCAGAATTTTCCCGATGCCGTTTTCAGCGGCGCCCTGAAAGTCGATGGTGATGCTATCACCTGCCGCGAGGCCGTCAGACAATACTAAATCAGCAGCGATTGTCCAGATCGTCTTGTCATCCAGAACAATGATATGATCGACACGATCAAACGCGAGGATGGTGGCTACCACCTGATCTGTGAATGCAGGGACGGTTGAGAAAATAAGTGCTAGAACGGCGAGAATAACGCGCATTTGGTGATCCTCCATGTTAACCTGACTTTAGCAATTATCATTTCCCGATGAGTTGCAATCACTATTAGTATTGCGTAGAATTTTGGTTTGAGCTGAGAAAGCCGTGTCGAGGTTTGCGCGACCACGACGCCAAGTTGGCCATCCGCCAAAAAGGGTATATCAGGGTTTGGAACAGGTATTTTTGCTGTGTTTATCGTAGGCTTAAGTCATGACAACGAATGACCCAACTTCTCTCGACCTTGCGGCACTTTCCATGTTGAGTTTGGTCTTCGACAAGAAGTCATTTTCGGCAGCCGCTGAAAGAGAGGTGGTCCTAGATTTTAGACCAGTTTGCAGCCTTGTTAAGATGGATCAGGGTTTCATTTAGGCTGCTAATCTCATTGGTTCTGTTTTGCTGTCATAGGCCTCATCGGGGGTCAATAT
>Ga0102876_1000489_pt1 | contig 12415 bp, 9 predicted proteins | sample Colrivmeta1548A3_FD_78446 | JGI IMG/M metagenome (GOLD analysis project Ga0102876, IMG submission 78446) | Estuarine microbial communities from the Columbia River estuary - metaG 1548A-3 | ecosystem: Environmental > Aquatic > Marine > Intertidal zone > Estuary | place: USA: Columbia River Estuary... | reverse complement strand
TGCTTCCTCCACTTTTTGGATTTCATCGGTACACCAAACATCGCGTCCTTTCAGCATGGAAACCGGCACACGCGTACGTTCACATACGATGACACGTTCAATCGTATGATTACCAACTAATGCATCATCGATGACTGATTTCAAAGGAATGTCCTTTGCGCCACGAAATGCACCATCACACGTGACGATAAAACGCGCTTGCGCATCATCGAGTCGGTCTGCGATTGCTTGTGCAGAGAATCCACCAAAAATAATGGAGTGAATCGCACCGATTCTCGCACAAGCGAGTGTAGCAATCGTCAATTCAGGAATCATTCCCATGTAAATACACACACGATCTCCTTTTTTCACGCCATTGTTTTGAAGGACATGCGCAAACTGCATGACTTTCGCGTGCAACTCTTTGTATGTGTAAGTTATGGAAGATTCGTTTGGGTCGTTTGCTTCCCAAATCAACGCGGCTTGATCACCTTTATCCGCTAAATGTCGATCGAGGCAATTTTCGGTAATGTTCAGTGTCCCACCTTTAAACCATTGAATAGATGGCTCCACAAAATTCCAATCGAGAACCTTGTCCCACTTTTTTTTCCATTGGAAATTTTCAGCGATTTCAGCCCAGAATTCTTCAGGTTGATCAATGCTTTTTTGATAAGCGCTGTGGTATTCCTCGAGGGAGTTTAGTTGGTATGGATACATGTTGTAAAGCTTTTACTTTACGAAAATACGTTTTCTACAGCAAGTATAGTGGCAATAATCCATCAGATATTTACACAATTATTCGGGCAGAATTAAGGGATGATTTCAATGGCGACCTCATTTCGACGATTGATGATGTCCCAAGGAGCATTGTAACCCATGTACATGAATCCGCCGTTAGCTTTCAAATGGTGTTTTTGAATGATGTTTTTCAATACAGCTATATGACTATCGATGCGTTCATCATTGGAGTATCCACCATAACGAACAACTAAAAGTACTTTAGAAACTTCTTCTTGTATCGTTACGTTTTTGTTCGATGGATTCGGAAGATCATCTTTCTTATATTGACTCGGCATCACGAAATACATCGTTGCTGAATCATTTAATTCCATCACAACCGGCGAAGTCATGGCGATTTTCTGTTCCTTTTCATTCCCTCCGAAGATATATCCCGCAATGCTACGGAATCCATCACTTCCAGAATTCTCGAAGGATTTATCCTTAACACTCGTTTTTGCGACAATCATGTTTGGATACTGTCGAAGTTCGATGTTTCTTTCGTAGGACTTAAGAACCGTATATTTCGGCATTTCGATGTTGGAGTAACGGAAGGACATAAAGACTGCGAATAGTAGAACAATGCCAACAAAACCAATTAGGATATAGGTCATTTTTTTCATGTGTTTTCTTTTAGAACAAAACAAACAAGTAATGGTTTTGTTCTAAAAATCAATTCTGTGAAATATACAAAAAATAAAGCCTTTACATCTTGATTGATCTTTTTCACGTCATTTTTTTCAGAAAAAACTCAACGTTTATTGAAAATTGTATATCTTTGCACTCAGAAACGGCCTTGTGGCGCAACTGAATAGCGCATCTGATTACGGCTCAGAAGGTTTCAGGTTTGAATCCTGACAAGGTCACAAGCAAAAACCCAGCACGCAAGTGCCGGGTTTTTTGTTTTTAAAGCGGTCAACATTCATGTTGACAAGCGAAAAAAAACAAAAATACCCGCAAATTGCGCAGCAATTTTGGGTTTGTGCTTGTTATGAACTCCCCCAAAGGAATACGCGCCAGCGTAATCCTGAACCTTCGATCAACATTTATCTTGACAAGCGAAAAAAACAAAAATACCCTCAAATTGCACCGCAATTTTGGCTTTTGACTCAGGTGCGATCAATGAAACGAATTGCTTCCTCAAGTAAAAACGCACTGAGTTTAACAAAACCCCAAAAAGTTCTTGAAATAAGCTTATTTTTGCACCGAAATTACAAATCACATTCTAGCATGGCATTCGAACACAAAATAGAGGTACTAAAATCAATTGAGCCAGATGTTCATGCCTTTATCGCCGATAAAATGAACCTTCCAGAAGAATGTTGGCAACCCACGGATTTCATTCCAAACGCAGCAGATGCTGATTTCATGGATCAAGTTCGTGCCCTTCAGGAAAGTATTGCGCAAGTTCCTGATACCGTGATGGTTTCGTTGATTGGAAACATGATTACCGAAGAAGCACTTCCCAGTTACCAGACGTTTTTCAATTTATTGGAAGGTGTCAATGTGGAACGTAATGTGGCAAGCACCGGTGCATGGGCACGTTGGTCACGTTTGTGGACAGCTGAAGAAAATCGTCACGGAGATTTGTTGAATAAATACTTGTACTTAAGTGGACGCGTAGACATGCGTGAAGTAGAAACGACGATTCAACGTTTAATTCATAACGGAATCGATTTGCAAACAGCTGCAGATCCATACAACGGATTGATTTACACATCTTTCCAAGAACGTGCAACAAAAATTTCTCACGTAAATACTGGGAAAATCGCCTTTAAATCTGGGGATAAATTACTCGCCAAAATATGTAATACCATCGCTGGAGAAGAAGCTTTGCACGAAAAAGCTTACAAGTTTTTCATGAGCAAAGTGTTCGAATCTGATCCAAATGGTGCATTGGCTGCTTTCGTTCAGATGATGAAAAAGAAAATTGTCATGCCGGCTTCGCTTATGGACTTCGGAACGGACAAGAAACAATACGTAAACTACGCTTCCATTACCCAAAAGATTGGTGTGTATACGAGTCATGATTACGCGAACATCATCGATCACTTGGTGAAATTCTGGTCAATCGACAAACTCAAAGGACTGAGCGACGAAGGAAACAAAGCTCAGGATTTTTTATCATCTCTATCTGAACGCTACTTCAAATTAGCCGAACGACTACAAGAAACAACGGAAGTTCAACTGATTTGGTTGAATAAAGGGAAGTTGGCGCTTTAAAAGCGATATACAAACGCGTTTATGTTCATTCCTGCTCCTACTGATGCCATCATTACGCAATCACCTGGTTGAATTGCGTGACCTTCTAATTTCCCTTGTAAAATCAAATCCAATAAGGTTGGAACGGTTGCAACTGAACTATTACCAAGCAGATGAATACTCATCGGCATGATGTCTAACGGTGTTTCTTGTTCGTAAAGCCCATAAAATCGTTGAATAATGGCTTCATCCATTTTTTCATTTGCTTGATGCAGCAGTACTTTTTTGAGATCTTTCAATGCAACACCACTTTTTTCTAGTGCCATCTTCATTGCAACTGGAACATGGTTTAAAGCAAATTCATAAATTTTTCTCCCTTGCATTTTAATAAAGCGATCTTGTTCATTTTCTTCTTGTCCGAATGATTTGGCATTGTAAAGAAAATCGGCCTCTTCGAAGGAAAAAGTTTGGGACGCAAATCCAAGAACCCCTTTCGATTCTGTAGAATTGCTAGTTAATACACATGCGCCTGCCCCATCAGCAAAAATCATTGAGTCGCGATCTGCCGGATCAACTACCCTAGAAAGCGTTTCGGATCCAATAACTAAACAATTCTTTGCTTGACCGCTTTGAATATAGATCGTAGATTGAATCATGGCTTCTACCCAACCTGGACAACCGAAAACGATGTCGTAAGCCACACAATTGTTATTTCGAATACCTAAACGGTGTTTGACACGTGTCGCTAGACTGGGCATGAAATCAGATCGATTAGAACCGTATTCGACATTTCCATAATTATGGGCGACAATAACGTAGTCAAGTTGCTCCTTATCAATGGTTGATTGTTCCAACGCGCGTTCCGCAGCGATTAGTGCAATATCATCGTTGTTTAATGCTTCACTCACATAACGTCGCTCAGAAATCCCTGTGATTTTTTCAAACTTTCGGATGATCGACCTTGAATCTTCGGTGATGATTTTCTGATAATCGGAGTGGAATTGATGTTTTAAAAAGTCTTCGTTCTTTACGGTGATTTCAGGTATGTAACTCCCAACTCCATTGATGATTGCGCGCATATGGACTTATTTGTGGTCGTAACATCACGGCCACTCTTATGTCAAAGTTAACAAAATTTTTATACTTAGTGTTAAAATGACATTTAGTCTGATGTTCATGTGCTTACATGTACAAAGCTCGTAGAAAACCCTAAATATTCGTATTTTGCTTCTCAGCTCGACTTTTACTAAAGTAAAGTCCAATGTACAGACCAGTCATCCCACAAATCCCAGAGAAAAGCGCTTGTCCAATAGGCAAACCAAGGACGATTAAAACACCAAATCCAACTAAAAAAGGGAAGACGATACGTAGGAAAATCTTTTTCATGCCACTTATTTTTCAGTAAATATATGCAATTATTCTATCTCCAAACTCACATCAAAGGATAAATGTCCCGTTTGTGAAGCCTTGTAATTCGTGTGCCAGTAATTATTTAACACATACAAATACAGTGGATTAACCGTGGCGTTTTCTCTTGTCCAAACTTTGGCCCCATTCACTTTTTCTTCTTGAATGATGGAACCGACTTCAAACAAACTAAATGCAGGCGCTTTAAGAATGAGCTTGTGCTTTTCATCGCTTAACTCTACCTGTTTACTCACGCAAATAAATTCTTTGTTGGAGCCTGGAAGTTGATCTCTTGGATAGCTTAAGTTGTGGTTTTCTGCTCCGTAGTTTAATTTCCAGTTCGATTCCATGAATGGGAAAGCGATATGTACGGATTCCTTGTCCAATTCTTCGGTTTTATCCGCTTCGACATGAACCACAATGCGATTCGTGTTTTTCTTCCAACTATAGCTGACTTGGACATGCTTAAATCCCAGTAAGTCGAAACTGAGTTGAACGTACTTTTCTTTTTCGTTTTCACGATCTTCCAGTACGGTGATGTTAGTTGGACCATAGTACTGCATGGGTGAAATTCCTTTGGCGTAAATGAATTGCATGAAATCATAGGGAGCACGTTCAGAAATGAGATTCTTGTTATCAACAAGGATCTTCGTGATGCCACCTGTGCTTAAATCGACATCGAAGCTGGTGATTTTACTTTTTTTGACGATTCGAACATTTGTTGATTCTGGATATTCATACCCCAGTTTCTTGCTCAAACGTGAGTATTGTTGTTCAGCTGAATCCAAGAAGGATTTCTTAATCCGCCATTGTTCCGTCGTGAAGAAAATCGCTGGATCAGAAATGCTGCACCAAGATCCCCAAGTGTGTTCGTGGAAAAGGATGATGTTTCGGTGTAATTGATAAAATTCAGCTTCATGTGCGGAATACACGTTTTTCTTATGTGCATATTCATCCAAAGCAATCGTTTGTATGGCTAATTTTCGATTGGCCGTCTCCTCGACTGCTGTTGAATAGGCGCCATCTTCCCAATACGGACTGATTTCTCCTGTTCGCACTGGAATCTCTGAACCATAGCGCTGTTCGAAGTTTTGATAAAGAGAATCAACATTTCCAATAACTAATTTCGGTGAATCGTAGCGCTCGTTCCACGCATGAACAAAGGAACATAAGCTTGTATCCACAGGACCATTATCGGCGTTTTTGGTGTAACGCAATTGAACCATGTCATATGGATAATTGCTGCTTTGCAACTGGTGCACATACGCTGAAATACGAGATTCCCATTTGCTCTCTTTCTCTCCGTCTTGGATGTTGTGAAAATACGAATAGCCTTTTCCGGCGGTCCAAACTAAGAGTTTTTCGTTCGAATTCAAGCTGGGTTTCCAGTAAAATACTTGATCTCCCGTTTCTTTAATCACCCCTCCCACTCGATCGCCGTGATCAGGTAAATTCTCCACGTAATTTGGTCCAAGGGATAAATACGGAATGTGATTTCTCGTGTAATTGTTTAATCCATCGTAGGTGATTCCCGGAATGTCCGTAATCATCGCGTTGGAAATATGAATTCCATAGGATTTCTCTAATTGTTGTGCGTATTCGACTAGCCAATTTAACTCTTCGGCTTGAGAAAGTCCCGTCAGGACATTCGCGTAATTAGCTGAAAGCGAAATGTTCCCTGAACGAACATATTGAATAAACAAAGCTTTTTCGTTCGGACTTGCTTCCTTCATGAAGTTCTCAACAGCCCAAAGGGATTCTACGTGCCAAACAGGTTTTTCAGGAGAAACTACCGACTGTTGAATCCACGAAATCGCTGAACGAATGTTTCGGTTTTGAATCTGTTCCACTTCCGTTTGAAGGTGCGAATAACCAATGTCGTTGTGGGAATGATGAATGATGTGAAAGGTATAATTTTTCGTTTCTTGAACCGTCACAACCTGATGAAAGACCTGCTTACCAATGGAAATGTGAATACTATCCGTTCCAACGAAATCCTTCGGATAGCTAGGAAAACGCAAGGAATTGTAGCCCGGTTTAATCATTCCTTTCACCTCAAAATAGGTCGATTTGATACGGATTTCCTGTGTTTTCTGTGTGTAAGGATGATCCACTCGGACAATTAATTCCCGACTCATGGCATTCTTCAGGATTAAATTACTCGCTTCCACCTGAAATTTCCAATCACTTCGGTGCATGAAAACCATCAACCAGTCACGACTTTGCTCATCTTTTCCGGTGAATGAAAATTCAGCTTTCTCTTTGACCCATTCCGTCGGAACTTTAATGGTTAAATACCCAAAAACATCTTTATTGATGTCGTATTCAATGCATTGGAGTTCGTAACCTACTTCGTTTGAAATCCTTGAATCTTCGAGAAAAAGTCCGCTTCGTTTCGCTTTCGTTTCCAACACAAACAGTTCTTTGCCATTCAAGCTGATTTGAAAATGACGATCCGCTGAACTCGTTCCGGATGAATGTCCAATTAAAAAGCGAAATTGCGTGAATGCTTCTTCATTTTGGGGAATTTCCGCACGCATCGTAATCATGGAATTTCCATTGCAACGCGTTAAAAGGGAACTGTCCGCAAATTCATGCAAAGGCGAGAAGTACTTCAGGACTTCCCCACTTACTTTCGTAAAATAGCCATCCACTTGATTCGTTTTTTGAGCGAATAAGGCCGTTGAACAGCATAGAAATAGAATCCAAGTTACTTTTTTCATGAGCATAAACAGATTTTATCAAAGATACAATTTCCGAGTGTCTCGCTCCTACTCGAAATCCCTTATCTTTGTCAAAAAACACCCATATGCGCTTTAATTTATCTGAAATCAACGAACTGATTAAAAGTCGACGAACGATTTATCCTGAGCAATTTTCCACCCGAAAAGTGCAAAAAGATCAAATTGAATTGCTCTTAACGAATGCGCAATGGGCTCCAACACACGGAAATACGCAGCCTTGGCGTTTTCATGTGTTCACTGATGGTGGATTACAAAAATTAAGTACTTTCTTGGGTGAAACGTATTTAAAATTGACACCAAAAGAACAGCAAAACGATGCCAAACTGGCAAAGATGTTGCGTCGTCCCATGATTTCTTCCGTGGTGATTGCTGTCAGTATGAAGCGCCAAGAAGAAGAGAAAATTCCTGAAATTGAAGAGGTTGAAGCAGTAGCTTGCGCGATTCAAAACTTACATTTGAGTTGTACAGCTTACGGATTAGGTGGATTCTGGGCGACTCCAAAAGTTATTTACAGCGAAGAGATGACTTCATTCTTAGGTTTAAGTAGTCGCGATAAGTGCTTGGGAATCTTTTATTTAGGATATCCAGATATTGAATGGCCGCAAGCGCATCGACGTCCAATTGAATACAATACTACTTGGATTTCAGAATAAATTCTCGTTAAACCATCCAAGTTTTCCTATTTTTACGTTCTGTCCATATGCGTATATTCATCCTCATTCTTTTCCTCCCTCTTTCTATGTTCGCACAGAAAGAAAATAAGTTTGGTGTTCAAAATTACTTTGGATTCCAAACCCGAATGATTATTCCTTCCGATGCGATTGGACCTAATTCGTTGACATTAACAAAAGAAGCCTTCACCACAACGATTCAACAGCAAACGGGCTATACCTTTGGTGGAGTTGTCCGACTTGGACTGAGTGAATTAATTTCCATCGAAACTGGACTCAACTATGTTCAGCGTATTTATGGAATTACCATGTCGGAAACGGATTCAGCCATCACTGCTTTCAGCAACATGAAATTCATTCAATATGACATTCCTGTTTCTGCGGTGATCAATGTAAAATTAACCAAAGAACTCTATGCGAACGCTTCATTGGGATTAGCTTTGCAAAACAAACCATCGAGCGTAGGAATTATTACTAATCCTCAAGGAAAACACGAGTTCCTACATCAAGGTGTAGTGGACATCCACAAAAAGATGTCCTTTGATTTAATTTCAAGCGTTGGATTTGAATACCGCACGAAGAAAAGCGGCGTATTTTACCTAGGTGGATCCGCACGTGTGGCGATGGCCCCCGTTTTTCTTCTAGTAGCAAAACACCGCTATGTCAACGATTCACAAGTCGTGTTTGGAAATGTCAATGGTTCGTATCTGTCCGTGGATTTCAAGTATTTCCTTCCTTACAAGCGCGCAAGAAACCTCATTTTTAAACCAGGTCCGATCGAATAAATGGATCAATGGTATTTATTCAGTACCTTCATACTGAGAATTCAATAAAACAGTACACAATGATTAATTTAAAAAGCATTCAAACAGAAATTGACGCAAGTTTTCTTTACGCTTTGCTAGCGGAGCATGAAGAAGACGAAAATGTGGCGAAAGTGTTTGTACAAATGAGTGCGATTGAATTAAGTCACGCGGAAGCTTTTGCACATAGCAACGGACTTCCACTGGATCAACTTCCAGGTCCATCTTGGAGAGCAAAGACATTAGCGCGCATCGGTAAAATTCTTGGTTACGACTATGTTCTTGGCGTTTTATTGGATACAGAGAAAAGCATCTCATCCGCAGTGGTGAATGCACGCAAGACAACGAATACCGCATCCTCCATTTCAGATACCGCGCACGTTACGATTCTACGAAACATTTTAAATCACAATAAAAACGTATCCGGTTCCAATTTAGCGCGCTTCGAGAAACGTCACCGCTCCGTGGGTGGAAACGCCTTAAGAGCTGCCGTTCTTGGTGGAAACGATGGATTGGTTTCCAACTTTAGTTTGGTCATGGGAATCGCTGGAGCCTCAAGTGGACAACAAGAAGTATTGTTAACCGGAATCGCTGGATTACTTGCAGGAGCATTGTCCATGGCTTTAGGTGAATGGATTTCCGTCAAAAGTTCCCAAGAATTGTTCGAGAACCAAATGGAGCTCGAAATGGAAGAATTGGAACACAATCCGGAAGGAGAAGAAAAGGAATTGGCTTTAATCTACATTTCCAAAGGAATTCCGGAAGAACAAGCGATGTCCATGGCAAAGGAAATCATGACGAATAAAGACCACGCACATCAAATTCTTGTGAAAGAAGAATTAGGAATCAATCCGGAAGATTTAAAAGGATCCGCGATGGAAGCGGCCCTCGCCTCTTTTGTGTTTTTTGCCATTGGAGCTGTTTTACCGGTGATTCCATTTTTCTTCATTGGTGGAATGAAAGCAGTATTGTTTAGTTCCATTTTTAGTGCCGTTGGATTGTTTGTCATAGGTGGATCCATCACACTTTTCACCGGAAAAAGCCTTCTTTTCTCAGGAATGCGTCAAGTTCTTTTTGGACTTGCAGCTGCTGCCATCACCTATGGAATTGGACACATGATTGGCGTTTCGATTGCTGGATAAATTAGTAGACATGAACATTTTCCTACACATTTTAAAAAGAACGCTCGTCATTTTCATTTCGCTATTTGCTGGAGCGATGTTAAATGGCGCAATGATTAACGTGAGTAATCAAATCATACCGCCACCTGTTGGATTCGACTTAACAACAGCAGAGGGACTTCAAGCAGCGATGCCACACATGGGTAGGGAACATTTCTTGTTTCCTTTTCTTGCGCATGCACTTGGCACCTTGCTCTCTGCTTTATTGATCACACGTTTCCTAAAATCCCAACAATTTGTCTTTTCGATGATGGCTGGTGTACTTTTCTTAATTGCTGGTATTTCGATGGTCATCATGTTGCCTGAAACACCCATTTGGTTCGTTCTAGTGGATTTAATTGTCGCGTACATTCCAATGGCTTATTTAGGAAATAAAATCGCTAGCCGGTCCTAGAATTACTTTTTTCGCCCAAGGATTTCTTTCAACTTATTTAGAATCATTCTAGAATACCTCAAAAGTGGTATTGATGACGCAGTGTTACGCAACTAACTTTGCACAAAAATTCAAAGCTAATGATGCGTTACCCTTTTCTCTTCGTTCTAGTATGCTTATCTTCTCGTCTATTTTCTCAAGACAGTCTTTTGAAAATCAGTACACAAAGTGACGTGTTTGTGCGAACGTATCAAATCATGAAACAACTTCCTGATTCTATTTATCAAATGAAAATAGTTTCCGGTAAGAAGATGGAAATCATTTCATTGAATGCGCAGCAATTGGACTTAAGCACCAATAATTATCGTCAACTGTTTAAGCGCACACCTGGAATATACGTGAGTGAACACGATGCTTCCGGATTACAAGCGAGTATCTCCACACGTGGACTCAGCGCGAATCGATCGTGGGAATTGAACATGCGTCAAAATGGCTACGACATTGCAGCGGATCCATCTGGATATCCGGAAACGTACTACACTCCTACTCTAGACGCAGTGGCAAAAGTGGATGTGTATCGAGGATCATCCGCACTGCAATATGGAACACAGTTTGGTGGAATGATTAACTATCAATTCAAAGACAAGTTAAACGACCAGCCTTTTTCATTGGAAAATAGTCAAACCATCGGTTCTTTTGGACTTTTCAATAGTTTCACTGCGCTCGGTGGAAATGTGAAAAATTGGTCTTACTATGGATTTGTTCACCACCGCAACGCGGATGGATTCCGTCAAAACAGTCAATACACTACAGCAAATTACTTTGGTAAAGTGACCTATCAACTCAAAAAAGGAAAGGTCTCCGCTGAATATTCCAATAGTGGTTACGTTAGTCAGCAAGCGGGAGGAATCTTCGATACCTTGTTGCACGCTAAACCGGACACTTCTTTCCGCGCTAGAAACTGGTTTCAAGTAAAATGGAATACGCTGTCGCTTCAAGGAGAATACGCGTTTAGTGCTCTATCCAAAATACACTTCTACACCGCAATCACCTTTTCCGACCGTAACAGCGTTGGATTCACGAAATCATTAACGACTTTGGACACCTTCAACACCTTGATAGGGTCGTACAATCCGCGTCAAGTAGATATCGATCATTACTTGACGCAATCCAGTGAAATCCGTTATTTAAAACAATACAAACTGGGACAACAATTGCAAACATGGACCATTGGAGTACGTTTTTGTAACAGTGAAATCCACCGCTTGCAACAGGGAATCGGAAGTACAAACAGCGACTTAGATTTAATCGTTTCACCTGACAATTCAGGGAATGTGTTTCAAAAGGACTTATTGCTAGGCACGCAAAACATTGCCTTGTTTAGTGAACACTTATTTAAAGTCGGCAAAAGACTTTCCGTTACTCCAGGATTTCGTTCGGAGTATTTAATCAATCAACTTTCCGGACACTCTAATAACTTTGCGAGTGGAATCATGGAAATCCAAGAAAAGAACCGCATCATCCTTCTAGGTGGATTAAGTAGCAATTTTCAGTTGTATACAAAACAACGAATGAAATGGAGTTTGTACGCGAATGCTACTCAAAACTACCGTCCAGTGATGTACTCCGAATTATTACCTTCTTCTACAACGGAAGTCGTTGATCAAGCAATGAAAGACGTGACTGGATTTACGTCCGAACTTGGTACGAAAGGAGTATTTATGGACAGAAAAGGTCCCATTACTTTTGACATCAACGTGTTCTATTTGAGATACAACGGGAAAATCGGAACGTATTCAGTGAACAACGCGCCTTTCAAAACGAACATCGGTGATGTGGTCAGCAAAGGAATGGAAGCGTATGTGGAATGGTCTTTTTTCAATCCTTTCTTCAAAAATTCAACAATGAGCGAATTGCTATCCGTCTATGTGAGTGGAACGATTCAAGATGCGCGTTATGTGACCTGGAACAATCCTGCTTTAGCGCAAGATCCGAGCCTTTCCATCCAAGGTAAAAAAGTGGAATACGCACCAAGTCAACTGTTGAGAACGGGATTAAACTACGACTTCAAAGGATTCTCTTTCAATTACCAATTTTCATACACCGGAAGTGTGTTCACTGATGCAGCCAATACCGTTCTTCCAAATCACAATGCAACTGTAGGACAGCTTAAAGCCTATTCCATACATGACCTTTCTGTATCCTACAAGTTCAATAAAAACTACCAAGTGAAATTCGGAGTGAACAACTTATTGAATGAACAATACGCAACGCGTCG
>Ga0102876_1000479_pt1 | contig 12531 bp, 10 predicted proteins | sample Colrivmeta1548A3_FD_78446 | JGI IMG/M metagenome (GOLD analysis project Ga0102876, IMG submission 78446) | Estuarine microbial communities from the Columbia River estuary - metaG 1548A-3 | ecosystem: Environmental > Aquatic > Marine > Intertidal zone > Estuary | place: USA: Columbia River... | reverse complement strand
TACCGTGGATTATTACACGACTAAAGTATCTGAACTCAATAAGAAAATCAGCTCCTTAGACCGACAAAAAGTCAAGAAAGCGGACCTCATCGCATCTCTAGATACCAGACTCAACGACCTGCGCAACTACGCCGAACAAAACAACCCTACCCCAGAAATCAAAGGCATTCCGCGCATCATTATTACCTTTATGGCCAAAGAGGCGGCAGCCGGCAGAATTGACCTCACCTACCTAGCCTCCAACGCTGGCTGGACCCCACTCTACGACATCCGCAGCGAAGCAGCTTCTGGAAAAATCAGCCTCACTTATAAAGCGCAAGTACGTCAACAAACCGGTTTAGACTGGAACGACGTCAAGCTCAGTATCTCGACCAACAACCCCTACGCCAACAAAACCAAACCGGAACTCAGCCCTTGGTATATTGACTATCAAGCTTACCGCAAAGATTTAGATGAAAAAGCGAAGATGCGCGGAGCACTTGGCGAGGCTCCTGCCGTGAATTCTATGATGTATAATTCTGGTTTTGCCTACTCCCAGCAAAGTGTAGAGGATGACGAAATTGCACTAACACCTGAGGCGTTTACAACAGTCGTACAGCAGCTTATTTCGGCCGAATTCAAAATTGACCTCAATTACAGCATTGCCTCCGACAACCAAGTGCGGATGGTATTGGTCAAGCAATCGGAGCTCAATACGAGCTTCCGTTACTATGCCGTTCCTAAACTTGACCCTGGCGTTTATTTAGTGGCACAAATGACCAAACTCGATGAACTCCAATTAGTTCCCGCAAAAGCCAACATCTTTTTTGATGGGACTTATATAGGAGAAACCTATATTGACCCAACCACTATGGACGACACGCTCAACTTATCATTAGGTAAAGATCCGAACATTATTGTCAAACGTACCTTACTCAAAGACCAAAGCAAGGAGCGTATTATTCAAGACAAAAAGGAGCGCAATTTTGCCTACAGCATTGAAGTACGCAATCTCAAGTCTTCAGAAATCGACCTTGTCATTCAAGACCAAGTTCCGCTTACCACCAACCCTGAAATCACGATTGAAAAGTCGATTATTGGGAAAGGTACACTCGATGAAAAAACCGGTCTTGTGGAATGGAAACTGAAGCTCAAAGCCAAGGAAAACCAAACATTTGATTACGAATTCAAAGTGCGTCACCCTAAAGATAAGGTGGTTCAGATCTAAGAAATCGTTCGTAAAAAAAGGTAAATACCGTCGTTACTCACTAATGTAACGGCGGTATTCCATTTTACTGCTCTCATAAGTCAGCTTCATGGCAAGCGCTCCGGCGTTGTCGCGGTCAGTTAAGCGATCTGACAAATATTTAGCAACCTCTTGTCGGTTTTCGTCAAAGGTAAATAAGTCGATGAGCTGCTCCGCTTGAGCAGTCGTTAAACAAGTGCTTTTCATCGCGAGTTGCAGTGCTTCTAGGCGATCTTCCTCAAAAGATTGATCTTGCAATTCAACTTTAAATGCCTCCAAGCGGTTCATGGTTTGGGTACAGTTTACGGTGCGCCCTAGTTGCTGATTTTGAATTACTTGTTGTTGTTGCTGTTGTAAGACTTGGGTATTTGTTTGGCCTTGAACACTTTGATTGGCGCCACTTTGATTGATGTTGATATTGGAATTCAACCCAACTCCAGAAGTTGTGCTCGAACTCGAAGAACTAACAGTTGTGCTCGAAGACGTGGTGGTTGTAGTCGTTGTTTCGCTGACGGTTGTTCCAGCACCGAGACCTGTTCCACTCGCGTTAGCATTCAAGTTGACATTCACACCGCCAACAGACAAATTCATATTGAGGTTGACATTTTCATTCGGATTTGAATTGGTGTTCGTATTCGTGACCGTCGTATTTGTCGTTGTTTCTTGAACATTCATGTTCATATTCAGACCCGTCGCATTTCCAGTTCCTGTCGTTTGAGTTGTTGTGGTCGTTTGAACCGGAAGTGTCTGAGTGATTTGTGCGGCTCCTGCATTTTGATTTGTACTTGAATTGACAACAACCGCATCTGAATAAACCGCCGCATCGGTTGGGCGATATACCACCGCTTCTTGGATTACACCATGAGTAGGTTCTTGACCCATCAATTGCAATTTTCCTTTTCCTTTTTTGAATACAATACGGGCCGTGATATCGTAAGGAGCATCTATCATGAAATTCTTGTCGATATCTGGTGTTTTTCCGTCGGCAAAAATGACTTTAACCGCATAGCTGCCATTTTTGATTTGGGAAACTTGCACGTTTGTTTCTGGCTTGGAGTTCTGACGAATCCCATTCAAAACCACATAAAATTGTTGGCCATTGTTATTAAAAATACTGAGGTTACTTTGTGCCAATAGCGCATTAGTGATCAAAGCGAAGAATAAAAAGAAAGATGTTTTCATGAATTGCAATTTTTTGTCAAAGAAAACGAAAAAATTGAAAGCAGACAAAAACGCAGACCCGAGCTTTTTTCTAACTTCGTAGATATGAATTATGTGATTGTCGATGTCGAAACAACCGGTGGCCATACCAAAGACTCCAAAATTACGGAGTTGGCCATGTACAAACACGACGGTCATCAGCTCATTGATCACTTTCAAAGCCTCGTCAATCCCGAACAAGCCATTCCAGAATTCATCGTCAGACTGACGGGCATCACCGACAAAATGGTGGCAAACGCCCCTAAATTTTATGAGCTGGCCAAGCAGATCTTGGAATTTTGCGAAGGCTGCATATTTGTTGCCCATAACGTTGCCTTCGATTACGGCATGTTCAAAAGCGAATACAAACGACTCGGCTTCGAATTCAGAATGCCGCAGCTATGCACGGTAAGAGCTGCGCGCATTGTACTCCCGGGTCACGCTTCTTATAGCCTCGGTAAAATTTGTGCTGACCTCGGTATTCCGAATGCGGCCAGACACCGCGCAGATGGCGATGCGAAAGCCACAGCCGCGCTTTTCTCGATCTTGATTCAAAAGGACAAAAATCAACTTCAAACTTTTGTGCAAGATGTGCTCAACCCCAAGTCTGTGCACCCCAACTTAAGTTTGGAAAGCATCGAAGAACTACCCAACAAAACGGGAATTTACAAATTGTACAACGAATTCAATCAACTGATTTATATCGGTAAAAGTGTACATATCAAGAAGCGCATCGAACAGCACTTGCGCAACAACAAAACGGCAAAAGGATTGCAAATGATCCAAGATATTTGCCGTGTGGAATACGAACTCACCGGCTCTGAGCTCATTGCCATGCTGCTCGAATCCAACCTTATCAAAGAACACAAACCCATTTACAACCGCAAGTTGCGCAAAAGCTTGTTTCCTTATGGGCTCTATGACCAGCAAGATTTTGACGGCTACCTGAGGCTTAAAATTGAAAGTACGGCCAAAAAAACAGAAGAACCACTGATTCAATTTACTTCAAAAAAAGAAGCGCAGTCTTATCTCGAGCATATAGCGGGCCAACTCGAATTGTGTCAAAAGTTGTGTTACCTCTACCCTACACAAGGAGCGTGCTTTCACTACACTATTGCACAGTGCAAAGGGGCTTGTGTCCAAGAAGAAGACCCTGCTGCCTACAACGCACGTGTCCAGCAATACATCGATCAGCTGCAGTTCAACGGCGACACCTTCTTTCTCGTGGACAAAGGCCGCAATAAAGGAGAAAAAAGCTTGGTTTGGATAGAAAATGGCATTTATAGAGGCTTTGGTTACGCACCTTTCCATTTTCATGGCAAAGAACCACTGCATTGGGCCCGCTACATCAATGTCGAAAAAGAAAACCGCGACAACAAAACAATTGTGCATCAGTTTATGCGCAAACCAATCGGACAAAAACGCATCAATCTCAACCCTGTCCAAAAATGAGTGCGCAATCAACAGGCCGACTCACCTTTTTAGGATCGGGCACTTCACAAGGTGTGCCTGTTATCGCTTGCCTCTGCCCTACTTGTCAGTCTCACAACCCTAAAGATCAACGTTTGCGTGCAAGCGTACTCGTAGAATTGCCTGGTTTGGTGCTCGGAATCGATGCCGGCCCCGATTTTCGCGCACAAATGCTTCGAGAAAAAGTCCAACACCTCGATGCCATTTTATTGACCCACGAACACAAAGACCATATTGCAGGCCTAGACGACATCCGCGCCTTTAATTACAAGCGCCAAGATCATTTTCCAGTCTATTGCACCCCAAAAGTGGAACAAGCGCTCAAGCGAGAATTTTACTATGCTTTTGAAGCGGATCCTTACCCCGGAGTACCGCGTTTTGCCATCCATCATATGGACAAAGGAAGCGTTCAAATTGGTGCGCACACTTTTGAAGCTGTTGAAGTATGGCATCACAAAATGCAGGTTTTGGGCTTCCGATTCGGAAAACTGGCCTACATCACCGACGCCAAGACCATTACTCCAGAAGAAAAAGAAAAACTGCAAGGGCTTGACATTCTTATTATCAATGCACTCCATGAATTTCCCCATCCTTCGCACTTCAATTTGGCAGAGGCACTCCAACTCATCGAACAACTCAAGCCCAAACATAGCTACCTCACCCATATTTCGCATCTGTTTGGCTTGCACGCAGACGTTAGTGCCAAACTTCCTGCGAATGTCAGCTTGGCTTTCGACGGGCTCCAACTTTCTTTCGATTATTCCTCTTAATTTTACGGCATGTCAAGGCAAGATTTAATTGATTTAGAGGCACTCATCCAGAGCAAGAACCCACGTTTGCTCAAGTGGTTGCCGCGCTTTGTATTGTCTTTTCTCAAAAGAAAACTGCACCAAGACGAAATCAACGCTTTTCTACTTGAAAATGGCCACCTTCAAGACCACGCCTTTTGCGAAGCCATTGTCAAATACTTTGATATCGAAGTCTCTGTTGAAGGTTTGGAAAACATCCCCGAAACCGGGGGTGCAATTTTAGCCTTGAATCATCCGTTGGGTGGCATGGATGGCGTTGCACTCATTCACGCTATCCGAGAAAAGCGTCCGGATGTTGCTTTAATTGTCAATGATTTATTATTAAATATCAAGCAACTTTCCAACTTGTTTGTAGGCATCAATAAATTTGGTCGCAACAATGGTGGTGTGCGTCAAAACATTCGGGGTGCCTTTGAAAAAGAACAAGTAGTCATCATCTTCCCTGCAGGAATGGTGACGCGCATTCACTATGGCCAGATTATTGAGCCCGAATGGAAAAAAACCTTTGTGACCTACGCCCGAGAACTGAACCGGCCCATCATCCCGATTTACATCGATGGGCGCTTATCCAAGACTTTTTACCGCATCAATAGATGGCGCAAACGCTTGGGCATCAAAGCCAATATAGAAATGTTCTTGCTGGCCGACGAAATGTACAAGCAAAAAAAAGGCAAAATATCTTTTGTAATTGGCGCGCCACTTACCAATGAAATCATTCCCAAAACGCTCGACGACTACAGTGCAGCCAATTGGGTAAAAAACCATGTTTACAGTCTCAAACCAAGCTATGAAAAAAGTAATTGACCCTATAGACAGAGCTGTATTGCGCCAAGAATTAAATGCAGAGCGCTTTCTGCGCAGCACCCGTAAAGGCGGCAATGAGATATACAGAGTCAATGCCAGTAACTCGCCGGCGGTTCTACAAGAAATCGGACGCTTGCGCGAACTTACGTTTCGAGCAGCTGGCGGCGGAACAGGTGAAGCCCTGGACCTAGACGAGCACGATTTCGGACCCTACGCATACGAGCAACTCATCGTTTGGTCGGTAGAAGACCAAGAAATCATCGGAGGCTACCGCTACAAAGTTTGCGGCGAGGCCAAAGATACTGAGGGCGACTTTCATCTGTCAACGGTACACTATTTTGAATTTACCGAACCTTTCAAAACTGATTTTCTACCCTATACAATTGAATTAGGCAGAAGCTGGGTACAGCCCAATTTTCAACCTCAAGTCAATCCTAAGAAAGGTTTGTTTGCGCTCGACAACATTTGGGATGGTCTCGGTGCACTGATCCGTTTTTATCCAGAAATCAAGTACTTCTTTGGCAAGGTTACCATGTATCCAGACTACGACCATGAAGGCCGTGACTTTTTACTGCAATTCTTGCATTACTTCTTTCCCGACAACGATCATTTGTTGCGCGCTTATCACCCCCTTGATTTCAGGAGTGGCCACAATTACCTTCCTCAAATTGAAGGCTTGGAATTTAAGGATGCCTTTAAAATCCTCAATCAGTTTGTGCGAGAGCGCGGTACGTTCATACCACCGCTCATGAATATTTACATGAACCTATCACCCACCATGCGTACATTTGACACCGCTGTCAATGCCGATTTTGGCAACGTCGAAGAAACAGGTATTTTGGTCACCATTGCGGATATCTACCCTGATAAAAAAGAACGTCACCTCGAATTCTAAATGATCAGAGCCAATCTAGCTCCATTCGACCCATTTTCTTCTTGATTTTTGCTTTAATACGCGCAATCAAGACATCGACGTATTGCACGTCTAGTCTGCGTTCAATTTCCTTGGAACTGCGCTTGTATTCGTATTTCATCTTTAAAATCAAGGCTTCTTTTTTAGTAACACATCCCAACGCTTGTAAATAAAGCGTTTGCAGTTCGAGCTCGTGTAAATTGCTGGCCTCCTGAGCAACAAGTACATGATGGACAGTAGTTTGCTTCCACACGCTGTTTTTTTGTGCCTTATCCTTGCGCAATTGCGAAATACAATAGTGAACCAAAACCGTTCTCAACCAAGCTTTGGAGTCAAAAAGATGTGCATCTGCAGCATGTTTTTGGGTAAACAAGGCATACAAATGAAGTGCAAAATCTTGCAGAACATCTTGTTGTTGGGCGCCATCAAAATAGCGCGCAATAATGTGCTTGAAAAACCGTTGCTGAGCAACATAGAGGCTTTCAAATTGCTGGTGAGGGATACTTGTAGGCTTCATGTTTTGGGTCTATACAATTATTGTTCCAAAGTGCAAGTCGCTGTTTTTTGTTGTATTTTCACAATCTCTTAGCACGTTATGCGTTTATTGCTTATGAAATACGTTTGCCTCTTTCTTTTCGGCTCAATTTTCTGTGCGCAGGCCCAATATACATGGGGCACACAAGCGTTCACCTACTTAAACCAACTCGACAACGCCAAAAACGCAGGAGTTGGAGGGCAGCTATATGCGCTTCAGGATAAAGAAGTAGGCCTGAGCCTAGACCAACCCGCTTTGCTCGATGCCGCAATGAAACAACAATACCACACCTCTGTGGGCATCTTACCGAGTGGTGTTCATTACGGCACACTCGTGGGAGCGCTCCAAACAAAATGGGGTGTATTTGCACCATATGTTCGCTACATGAACTACGGTGATTTCAATCAAACGAATGCAGAAGGACAGCTACTTGGTACTTTTAATGCGCTGGACTACAACATTGGCACCAGCTATGCTTACGCACCCAATCCTTATTTCCGTTTAGGTGCGCAGTTCAATATCCTTGGGTCTCATCTCGAACGCTTTAGTGCCTTTGGGCTTTCTACTAATTTGTCTGCGCTCCTCATTCATCCTAAAGAACTGTTTGTAGCCACAATTGGCCTTAGAAACGCGGGATTGATCTTGAAAGATTATACGCCGCAAGCCGCATCCAAATTACCCCTTGACATCTACGCAGGAGTGAGCTACCGTTTGGCACATGCGCCTTTTCGTTTTCATTTAATTGGGCACTCTCTGAACCGTTCTCAAAACATTTGGCTCGATCCAAATGCCAAAGAAACTTTAGATCCACTTACAGGCGATACCATTCCTATCTACATCCCCTCCTTTGGTGAAAAAATTGCCAACCACCTCCATTTTCAGCTCGAATTGATCCCGAAAGGCGCAATTCAGCTGCGTATGGGCTTCGACTACAACCGACGCCAACAACTCAAACTCGAAGATTTTCCAGGTCTTGCTGGTTTTTCTTTTGGCACGCGCCTACACGTCAAACGTTTTGACCTCGACTACGCTGTTCAATTTTATTCTAAAGCGGGCAGTATCCAGACAATTGGCCTGAGTACTGATCTCAAAAGACTCAAAAAGAAAGTTTAAAGCGGACGGTCATGAAAGGGCCCGGCAAGCTGGCGGTAATCGGCGTGGTAGCTCCCATCGGCGTCTCTAATCATATAGTCCTTAACGGAAGGCATCTGCGCGTTTTTCTGCAGACACAAGACCCAAAGTTTATTGGGTTTAGCTGGATTGGCATGAAATTGAAGTTTGTGGGCAAGACCCCAAGCCCGTTGCTCAAAGTAGGCTTGCGTTTGCAGGGCGAGCTCAGCAGGTAAAATGAGCCAAATCTGACCGTCCTCTTTGCAGCGCAGTATCATTTCCTCGAACAACGCAAAAAAAGCTTGCCTACTGATGTGTTTGGCAGTTTGGGCAGCTTCCATTTGAGAAGGCAAACTATCTAAAAAGTAAGGCGGGTTAGAAACGATGACATCGTATTTTTTCTCGTTCGGCAAGCTTTCCAACGCACAGTGAAGCGCGCTTAATTGAGGGGCAAATTTAGCTCGTGAAAAATTGAATTGCGCATCTGCGAAAGCACCTTCATCGGGGTCTATGCCTGTGAATTGTGCTTTTGCAAAGCGTGAAGCCAAGAGCAAAGCGATAACTCCTGAGCCGGTCCCGACATCCAAAACCTTGATGGTGGTTTGAGGGAGCTGGACGCTTACACCCAACAGGATAGCGTCTGTACTGACCTTTAAAGGACTCCTTTCTTGACGAACTGTAAAATCTTTAAAGGCAAATACTGCCATTAATACGCTTTGGCAAAAACAACACGACCGGCTGATGGCTTACCTGTCACCATACAAAAACCGGGCTCAGGTGCCTGATCAAAAGGAATACAACGGATGGTTGCTTTGGTTTCTTGCTTGATGAGCTCTTCGGTTTCGGGGGTGCCATCCCAATGGGCTAAGAAAAAACCACCTTTTTCGATTTCAATTTTGAACTGCTCATAAGAGTCAACGGTATGGGTGTTGGCGGCGCGGAAATCTTTGGCGCGTTGCAAGAGGTTACCTTGGATATCTTGAAGCAGCGCAGCAATTGTCGGTACAAGGTTGGAAAAATCAAGGGTTTCCTTGGTTTTGGTATCGCGGCGAGCGACTTCAATTTTTCCGTTTTCGAGATCGCGTGGGCCCATTGCCAAGCGCACCGGAACACCTTTGGTCTCGTATTCTGCGAATTTCCAGCCCGGACGGCGGTTGTCGTCGTCGTCGTATTTGAAACGGATGCCTTGTGCTTTGAATTCAAGTGCTAGCTGCTTGAATTTAGCGGTGATTTGCTCGCGTTCTTCTTCGGTGCGATAGATTGGAACGGCAACTACTTGGGTCGGGGCCAATGCAGGTGGAACAACCAATCCTTCGTCGTCGGAATGTGTCATGATGAGTGCACCCATTAAGCGCGTAGAAACGCCCCAAGAGGTAGCCCAAACGTAGTCGAGTTTGCCTTCTTTATCTGCGAATTTAACTTCAAATGCTTTGGCAAAATTTTGACCAAGGAAATGGCTCGTGCCTGCTTGCAGCGCTTTGCCGTCTTGCATCAGTGCTTCAATACAAAGCGTATCTTCAGCTCCTGCAAAGCGTTCACTTGCTGTTTTGCGACCTTTAAGAACGGGCATGGCCATGTAGTTTTCGGCGAAATCAGCGTAGACATCGAGCATTTGCTCGGCTTCGGCGATGGCTTCGGTTTTGGTGGCGTGGGCGGTATGTCCTTCTTGCCATAAGAATTCGGCAGTGCGCAAAAATAAACGCGTACGCATCTCCCAACGCACGACATTGGCCCACTGATTGATCAGAATGGGAAGATCGCGGTATGATTGAATCCAGTTTTTATAAGAATTCCAGATGATGGTCTCGGAAGTTGGACGCACGATCAGCTCTTCTTGGAGCTTGGCATCTGGATCGACAATGACGCCACTGCCATCTTCGGCATTTTTGAGGCGATAGTGCGTAACCACGGCACATTCTTTGGCAAAGCCATCGACGTGTGCAGCTTCTTTGCTGAGGTAACTTTTCGGAATAAATAGTGGGAAATACGCATTGGAGTGTCCGGTTTCTTTGAATTTGGCATCGAGGACATCGCGCATGTTTTCCCAGATGGCGTATCCGTAAGGTTTGATAACCATGCAACCGCGCACATCAGAATGCTCGGCGAGGTCCGCTTTGTAGACGAGGTCGTTGTACCAGGTTGCGTAATCTTCTTGACGGGTTACTTTTTTTTCTGCCATAGGATGCTTGCTTTGAAAGCGCAAAGATAAGGAATTCTATGGTAAGCGACCCTTTAACGTTGCGCGACTACAGCGGTTTTGCAGTAAACTATTGATGTAATGTTGGTAGAGTGCACTCATTTTTTGACTTATGAGGGCTTGGTCTTTGGTGTAATCTCGAGTTACGCCGTGTGTCCAGGCGATGGGCAATAAATTGGTGCCGTTGTAGATGAAGGAGAGCAAGTTGCCGTTGTCATAGACCATTTTTTGGCTTTGTTCGGTATCGAAACAAGATGAGCCCAATTGGAAAGGCAATGGTGGCAAACCCAGCAAATCCAGGACCGTTGGCATGATATCAATTTGCTGAAATACAACGCCTTTACTCGGTTTTGAGATAGGCAAAGTTGGGTGATAAAATGCGATGGGGATACGGTAGCGCCAATCTAAGGTCTGAAACTGTTTTTGTCGTGTAGGACCAACGTGATCTGCGCTGATGATAAACAATGTGTTCTGAAACCAAGCTTCCTTAGAATAGCGCTTGAAAAAACGTTGAAGTGCGTCGTCTGTGTAAGCAATAGTCTGGCAAAGTGGCTCGGGCCCTGATGGAAAGCGCTGCTTCATTGTTGAAGGCAAAATATACGGATGGTGCGAACTCAGGGTAAAAATACTACTGAAGAAAGGTTGGCGCATTTTACCGAGTTCACGGCCAAAATAATGCAGCATATGGTGATCCCAGACCCCCCAATTGCCATCAAAATGAGCTTGATTCGGATAGGACTCCAGGCCTTTGTAGTTTTCAATACCAAGTGCTTTGGTAAAGCTCTTGAAATTCATAGAGCCTTCTTTGGCGCCATGATAAAAAGAGGTTTGGTATCCTTTAGATTGCAGAATTTGAGGCAAACTATTGAGCTGATTACTACAGTAAGGCGAGAGGATGTAGGATTCTGGCAACCAAGACGGCATTCCGGCAAGCACCGCAGGTACGGCATCCATGGAAGTTCGGCCATTGGCTATCGCGTATTCAAAAAATAAACTTTGTTTGAGCAGCGAATCTAGAAACGGTGTAAAAGATTGCGGACTATTTGGCCCCGCATAGTTGGTGCCAAAACTCTCTAAAAGTAGGATAACGACATTGGTATTTGGAGGCAAAACTGCGAAGGGTTCTTTGCCTTTTTGAGGGAGCAAACGCCGCAGTTCAGCTTGGCGATGCAATTGGAGCGCATTGACTGCACCGTCGTCGGAGGTTTTGAGAACCGTAAATGCTGTATTGAGAACAATGGGCGCTTGCTCTAGACTACTGTATGCTGTGGCGTCTATAATACCGATCGGACGCAATTGCACGCCACCCCTACCCAAAACCACTACGAACAAAAACAACGCTACAAATTTCAAGAGCCGCATGCGCGATGGCGGCGCTACTGCTGGTTTCTCGAGTTGCATAAGTGGGCGGAGCAGCAAATAGAGCAAAGCGATGAACACCAAAGGCAACCACCAAAACTCCATTAAGAATTCACCGGCGAGTGAACTGGTTTCGGTACCTGTAAGTAGATGCACAAAATAACTGAAGCCAGAACGCTTTTGAGTGTAGGAAAAGTAAGCGATATCCCAGCTATTGAGCACTAAGATAAGTAGGCCGATCAACAACAAATAAACTTGACTTATTCTTTGCTGCACCACTTGAAAACGTGCACCAAAAGAAAAGGGCAAATGCAACAAAAAGAGCGGTAAACCTAACAGCGCAACGGTAACGGCGTCGAAGTAAAAACCTATTAGAAAAAGTGCGGGATCTATTTCTTTGAAAAATGCGGCGTTTTGAAGGGTAAACAACAAACGCAGCACACTCATGCCGAGTAAAAGAATGGTAAAATACTTAAAAAGCGGCTTGACTTTCAAGGTTTTCAGTAGGCCAAAAGTTTGTCAATAGTAGGTAATAACCTGCGTTGGGCAAGGAATTGTTGCTCGAGATCGGCGGCAAAGGGAACAGGGGTATCTAGAGAGGCCACACGCAATACAGGTGCATCTAGCTGGTCAAAACAATGTTCGTTGATCAAGGCCACGAGTTCGCCGCCAATTCCGGCTGTTATGGTATCTTCATGAAGAACCAAAACGCGGCCCGTTTTGCTCGCTGCGGCAACTATTGCGTCGATATCCAAGGGCAGAAGGGTACGCAAATCTAAGATTTCAAAGGTATAGCCGGGGCGTTCAGCCGCAGCTTCTATGGCCCAATGAACGCCTAAACCGTAAGTAATGATGGTGAGGTCTTGGCCTGTTTGGACGGTAGCGGCTTTTCCTATCGGCGTGTTGTAG
>Ga0102876_1000469_pt1 | contig 12761 bp, 10 predicted proteins | sample Colrivmeta1548A3_FD_78446 | JGI IMG/M metagenome (GOLD analysis project Ga0102876, IMG submission 78446) | Estuarine microbial communities from the Columbia River estuary - metaG 1548A-3 | ecosystem: Environmental > Aquatic > Marine > Intertidal zone > Estuary | place: USA: Columbia River... | reverse complement strand
TGCGCAAGCCAATAGTGAAAGCCAGCCTTATCCGCTTGAATACTGGGCTATTCGTTCAGCGATAAATAATGCCCAGCTATCTCCAGATGGAAAATACTTAGCATTGATGACCATTCCTAGTAGAAATGGTGATCCAATTATCGAAGTGTATGAAGCAGATAATTTACAAGCAGACCCTTTCCGAGTGAATGCAGATCCCATGGAAATCACAAGTTTTTATTGGGCCGGTAATGAGACCATTATTTTTAGCTTGCGTCAGAAGGTGAGAGAGCGCATTGATGGATTTAATGAAGGGGTTTATGAGAGCAAAATAGCTCTGCTCGACTTAAAAAAGAAAAAATTAAAAACCTTTAATGAAAGAAACCCTTACATCGTTGATTTACTGCCAAGCAAGCCCGATAAAATTATTATTTCTTTCGCAGAGGGCGGCGGCGACGGACCTGGCTCTAAGGTTAAGGGTGCCTTCCGGCCCAGTGCATATTGGGAATTTGATCTAAAAAAAGGCAGCAAAAAGCTGTTAATTCGTGGCAAGATTTCTCTCGGGGGTATCGATTTTGACGATCAAGGTAACCCTTGGGCTGCTCGAGGCTATGATATTGCCACCTCAGAGTATCTCTGGTACTACCGAGCCAAGGACAGCGCTGATTGGCAATTGATTCATCGTCAGCATGAAGACAATTTTGAGGAGTTCTCAGTTGTTGGCAAGGATCCAGAGCTACAAGATCATTTATTGGTGCTTGCACACAACGGCAATGACAAGATTGGACTGTGGTCGTTTGATGCTAAGAATAACAAGTTCGCAGAGTTGGTTTATCGGCGCTCAGATGTCGATGTCTACTCAGTCAAAAGGCACTCAAACACTTGGACTAAGCCAGATCTAATCACCGCAGTGGTTTATTACAAAGACGCATTTCACTCGGAGTACTTTGATCCTGAGGAGGGCGCCCTTGAGGAGCAGCTAAAGGGAATCATTCCTCATGCTCACACGCTGCGAATAAACAGTCGTTCACGAGATGGCAGCTCGATGACTATTTATAATGCCGGTCCACGAGATCCAGGCACCTACTTCTTGCTTAAGGGTGGGATTCTTACGGTGGTTGGCACAAAGCAGCCCCTGTTGGCGAGCGACCAGCTTGCGGATGTTGAATATATTAATTACAAAGCGCGCGATGGAAAGATTATTCCCGGTTTTATAACGATTCCTAATTCGAAGCCGCCGTACCCACTTGTTGTACTCCCCCACGGCGGGCCATTTGTGCAGGAGGTTGTGGTCTTTGACGAGTGGTCGCAGATGCTCGCCAATAATGGCTATCTGGTCTTTCAACCGCAGTATCGCGGATCATTGGGTTACGGATTGGACTTTTACCAGTCAGCATTTATGAAAGGCGGGCAGGGCGGCTATAAGATGCAAGACGATAAAGATGATGGCGCCCAGTACTTGGTCGACAAAGGTCTTGTTGATCCAACTCGAATGGCGATGTTTGGCTGGTCTTATGGCGGTTATGCTGCATTGGTTGCCGCAGCCAGAACGCCTCAGTTATATCAGTGCGTGATTGCGGGTGCAGCGGTAAGCGACCCTTTAATGCAAATTAACTATTACCGCTTTTTGATGCGCGGTGCTAGTAAAGAGGAGCAGCTAAGGATGTGGGATGACAGCGTGTCGCCACTGCTTGAGGCCGGAAATGTCAATGTCCCTATGCTCTTAATTCACGGTGACGTAGATCAGCGCGTGCCATTGGCTCATGCTGACAAGTACCGTAAAGCGCTTGATGTAAACAAAAAAACCTATAAATATGTTGAGCTTAAGGGCGCAGACCATTTTTCGAGCACCTTATTTTTTGACCATAAGCTGACACTTTATAGCGCGCTAATTGAGTTTTTAAGCAAGGACTGTTTTTCTGCTTCAGCAGGTTGAGACGTCTCCATGTTTATTTTTACCTCGTTAAACTGTCTCGTCCTAAGATAAGCTGACGGGACAGTCTCCTTAAATAAAGTGCGCCTAGCTATACTCGCTTTTTTTAAGCGCCTCTAACCGGAGATCGGTTAGCGATTTAAGCTGATTGATTAATAATCCAATAAAAAGTAGTCCAGCGAATATTCCCGCAACCATAAAGCCGTACTCGGCATCGCCGAGCTACGGCCATATCACGGCCACACCAAAACCACATTGGTCAAAAACTGATGTTGCGGGGTACTTCCAGACTGAATTTAATGTCCCTATAGGCTTCGATACTGATGTTAACGGCTCAGCGCTGGGTGAACATTTGTACGGTGCAGGACAAAATATCTCTGACTTTGTTTATGTCACTGTCGGTACAGGTATAGGCGCAGGCATTTTTGTTAATGGCGCGTTACTTAAAGGTATGGTTCATTCCGAGCTAGGTCACATGCGATTGCCGAGAGATCCAGGCCAAGACTCTTTTGCGGGTAACTGTTTTTTTCACGGCGACTGTCTAACTGGTCTAGCTGCTGGTCCAGCGATCAATGCTCGTTGGAACTGCAGTGGTTCAGCATTGCCTGAACATCATCCGGCTTGGGATCTTGAAGCCCAATATCTGGCACTGATGTGTGTCAATATTGTCATGAGTTATTCGCCAAAGCGGATTATCCTCGGCGGCGGTGTAATGGATCAGCGTCATCTTTTCCCTGTGATCCGACGCAAATTTGCCCACTTATTGAATAACTTTATGCTGCCTGAGACGCCGCTGGAAGATTACATAGTGCCACCAGGATTGCCAGGCACCTCAGGTGAGGTTGGAGCGTTAGCATTGGCGGTTAATGCTGAGTTCGGATTGCGTTAGCCCCTTGTAGCCCATTCAGTGGGTTTTTAAGCAATGAATCGCCACTAGTCTGCTAGACACCTTTTAGTCGCACACAATCTGCGACTCGGAAGGTGAGGTTCCCCCGAGGGTATAAAGTTTGATAGAAATTAGAGACTTGACCGCTTTTGGAACTAAAGGCAGGGTGGGGATAGATGTGAACGGTGGTACAGCTTGCGATTCTTGCTAACGTGGTGCCCAGAAGAGGACTTGAACCTCCACACCCTTTCGAGTACTAGCACCTGAAGCTAGCGCGTCTACCAATTTCGCCATCTGGGCATAACAACTTGCATGTCCCCATGTGACGTCTTTCATGCCTTATATGGCAGCACCTCACACAGCGGGCGCGAACTATAGTAACCGCCGAAGATTTTGTCAATTGGAGGCCTCGAAATTAATAATTTTGTGAGCCAGTTTTTCGACATTTAAATGAATAAGACCACAATCCCCCCGTCATAACCTGTTTTTAAGCTCAGCGTTCTGTCGAGCTGGGGTTAAAAATTGCAACAGGGACGATTGTTGAAGGTTATGGCCACAACATTAAAACTTACAAGGAGTTAAATCATGTTAAACGCAAGTAAAAAAATCCTACTAGTCAGTGCTTCTCTCATCGCCCTCGGCGGCTCAATCAATGCGCTTGCAGCGCCTTCAAGCAATGCCAGTCCTGTTGCTGTTGAGCGTGTAGAGCAGATGGTGAATGTCAACAAGGCTTCTGCAGAGGAAATTGCGGCGGTGCTCAAGGGCGTGGGCACAAAAACCGCCAATGCGATTGTGGCGTATCGTGATGCCCATGGCGCCTTTACCACGATTGATTCATTGACGCTGGTGAAGGGCATTGGAGCTAAGACCATCGAGAAAAATCAATCGAGAATTATGCTTTAGTCAACGGAGTACTGATGTAGAATAATCCAGCCGCCCATCGGGGCGGCTGGATTTTTTTTGCTTCTCTATGTGACAGAGATGGGTGCAGTGCTCGTATGACAGTTGATGGAACGATAACCATTTTAATACTTGTTAGCTTTTTGGTGGTTGCGGTTAGTGGCCGTCTGGCTGTCGATTTCGCGCTCGTGCTTTGCATGACCGCGCTGCTGGTGTCGGGTGTGCTGACGCCCAACGAGGCCTTTCAGGGCTTTGCCAATCCCGCCTTGTTTATTATTGCCTGTTTTTATGTCGTGTCAGCCGCCATTAAGGAAAGCGGTGCGCTGCACTGGTGGATTATGCGATGGCTGGGTCAACGCAAGCCGGTCAGTCGAGCAATTCCGCGAATAATGTGGCCTGTAGCCCTGATCAGTTCAGTGATAAGCAACACGCCTGTGGTTGCAATTTTTATCCCGCTGATTCAAGACTGGTGTCGCCGCCACAATATTACCGCGTCCAAACTTCTGATTCCCCTCAGTTATGCATCTATCTTGGGTGGCACCTGCACCTTGATTGGTACCAGCACAAATTTATTGGTCGTAGGTATGTTGCAGGGAACGCCCGAGGCTGACGAGCTGAGTCTGTTTACACCCGCGCTAGTGGGTCTGCCGCTGGTGGTTATCGGCGTGCTCTATTTTGTTGTGCTGGGTCATCGTTTACTGCCGGCGCGGCAGGGGATCAGTGAGTCTACCCCCGATTCTAGAGAGTATGCGGTGAGTATGCGCGTGGAAGAGGGCGGCGCTTTGTCAGGTATGACGATTGCTGACGCAGGCCTGCGTCACTTGCAACACAGCTTTTTGTCGGAGCTGCAATCGAAAGGGCACGTTATTCCTGCGGTTGGACCGGAAGAAATTTTGAAAGACAACGATATTTTAGTCTTTGTTGGACAGCCGGAGGCCGTTAGTGAGCTGCGACAGTTTAGAGGCTTAGTGCCGGCGGAAGGCGAGATCCTGAAATTAGATGTGCCTTACAGCTCGCGTGCCCTAATAGAAGCAGTGGTTTCACCGACATCTAACTTGGTTGGCAAAACGGTCAAAGAGTCGACATTTCGAACCCTATTTGGCGGTGTTATTTTATCGGTTTCTCGAAATGGTCAGCGTATCAGCCAAAAGGTTGGCAGCATTGTTGTTCGCTCGGGTGACACGCTTTTACTGGAAGCGGCTAGAGGCTTTGTGCGCCGTCACCGCTATAATCGCGACTTCTTATTACTCAGCCGAATTGACGATGCAACCATTCCTAACCTAAGCAAGGCGCCGGTCGCACTAGGCTTATTGGGACTGTTTATTGTTTTAGTCGTCACGGGCAGCCTGTCTTTGATCGCCGCCTCTCTCCTGCTGGTGATTGCGCTGGGTGCAACCAAGTGCATTTCACTAGAGTTTGCCCAGCGCAGTGTCGACATGCGCCTGTTATTGGCGATTGGTGCCTCGCTTGCGCTAGGGTTTGCCCTGCAAAAAACCGGGCTGGCTGGCCTTGCCGCACAGGGCATCATGTCACTGGCCGACGGCAATCCGTACATTAATTTGCTCTTGCTCTATGTGGTGACGGTGATCGTTACCGAGCTCATTACCAATAATGCCGCCGCAGTGCTTATGTTTCCGTTGGCGCAGTCCCTGAGCCTCGAACTGGATGCCAGTCTGCTGCCCTTTGTGATGACAATTATGTTTGCCGCATCAGCAAGTTTTTTGACGCCTTTTGGTTATCAGACTAACCTTATGGTTCAGGGGCCGGGCGGCTATCAATTTGGGGACTATTTTCGTGTGGGTATACTGTTGAGTCTTCTGGTGGGTGCTAGCGTAGTTTTTTTAGTGCCAATCGTCTGGCCTTTCTAGTGTTATTAATTATTTAATCTATACTGTTTAGAATAATTCGTTTCTAAGGTGCGCCGCAAAGGCGTCACCAAGAACAGAGTATTTTGCCAATACAATCACTGACTGCCTTCGTGAAAACGAGGTGTTTGTCAGGATAATAAGAGAGTGATAATGACAGAGTTGCGCTGCTTCAAGGCCTACGATATTCGTGGTCAATTGGGGACTGAGTTAAATGAAGATATAGCCTATCGCATCGGGCGAGCCTATGCGGAGTTTCTCAAGCCGCAAACGATTGTTTTGGGCGGTGATATTCGTCTCACCAGTGAAGCTTTAAAGGCTGCACTTAGCGACGGTATTCGCGATGCCGGTGCCAACGTCATCGATATTGGTATGGTGGGCACCGAGGAAGTCTATTTTGCCACATCGCACCTGAAGGCAGATGGTGGCATCGAGGTGACGGCAAGCCATAACCCGATTGATTACAATGGTATGAAGCCTATTCGTGAAGGGTCGCGGCCGATTAGCTCGGACACGGGCCTGCTCGACATAAAACGCCTTGCTGAAGCCAATCAATTTGCGCCCGTCGATGCTGCCGCTCGTGGCGGCTACGAGAAACGCTCGGTCTTGAACGAGTACCTCGATCATCTTCTTGGCTACATCGACAATGAGGCTATTCGGCCAATCAAGCTGGTCATGAATGCAGGGAATGGCGCCGCCGGCCATGTGGTTGACGCCATTGAAACGCGTTTTGCGGACCTCAAACTGCCGATTGAGATTATCAAAATTTTCAACGAACCCGACGGCACCTTCCCCAACGGAATCCCCAACCCAATTCTGCATGAAAATCGGGCGCCAACAATTGATGCGGTGCTGGCGCATGGTGCGGATATGGGTATTGCCTGGGACGGCGATTTTGACCGCTGTTTCCTTGTCGATGAGAAAGGCCAGTTTATTGAAGGCTATTATATTGTCGGTCTTTTGGCTGAAGCGTTTTTATTGAAAAACCCTGGCGCGAAAATTGTCCACGACCCACGGCTGACATGGAACACCATTGACGTGGTGACACGCGGTGGCGGCCAAGCCATTCAGTCGAAAACGGGTCACGCATTTATTAAAGAGCGCATGCGTGCGGAAGATGCGGTGTATGGCGGGGAGATGAGTGCGCACCACTATTTTCGCGATTTCTTTTACTGCGACAGCGGCATGATTCCGTGGCTGTTGGTGATGGAACTGATTACCCGCAGCGGTAAGCCCCTGTCTGCTTTGGTCAACGATATGGTGATGGCGTATCCATCGCCCGGCGAGCTAAACCGCACAATTGCTGATCCGGCAGCTGCCATCAAGCGGGTCCGTGAGCATTATCAGGCGGATGCCTTGGTGATCGACGAGACCGATGGAATCTCCATGGAATTCCCACAATGGCGGTTTAATTTGAGGATGAGCAACACTGAGCCTGTGGTGAGACTCAACTTAGAGACCCGCGGGGATAGTGTGCTACTCGCGAAACATGAGAAAGCGCTTCTTTCTCTTCTCAATTAGGTATAATTCCGCGCAGAGCGAATCTCACAGGATGTTGGATATGACGAGCTGGTTTTTACTCCAGACAAAATCACGGCAAGAGCAACGAGCGGTCGAAAACCTCGAGCGCCAAGGCGTTGCGTCGTTCTGCCCAATGATTCGCGTCGAAAAAATCGTCAAAGGCGCGCGGGTCGTTAAGCGTGAAGCGCTCTTTCCTTGCTATCTCTTCGTCAATTTCAGCCAAATCACTGTCTCAGCAACTACTGTTCGTTCGACCCGCGGCGTCAGCCATTTTGTGACCTGTGCAGGTTCGCCGGTTCTCGTGCCAGAGGGTTTGATTGAGCAGTTGCAAAAACGCACCGAGTCAAGCAGTGACGAAATTGTCTCGAACTTGCCGAAAGTAGGCGATCAATTACAAATTATCGAAGGCCCGTTTCGCGGCCTCAACGCCATATTTGCGCAAACCGATGGCAACCAGCGTGCCATTGTTCTAATCAATCTTTTAAATCAACAGGTAAAAGCATCGCTGTCGTTTAGCAGCCTTGTCGCCGTCGGTGCTAGCTAGCAGAGAGTAACGGTACAGCCGCTATCGGAAAATGATAGGCGCAATTTGAATGGACGCAGGATAAATAACATGGAGCAGTTTATGGTAAGCAGAAAGACCTTCCCTTTTCTTTTGTTGAGCACAATATTATGGGCTTTCAGCGCCGGTAGTGGTGCTTAGAATACGAATGTGGGAGATGTTCAAGACAGTCTTCAAGAAGCGAGGAAAGTGTGTAGCAGCCTCACCGCTGAAAACAAACAGTTGGCCAAAGTGGCCGGTTACGATCTCGACAAGCTCTGCAGTGGCCTCCATTCACTTAAATTGACCGACGAAACGGATGATGAGCAGCCGGTTGTTTTACCTCGCGGCCAAAAAAGTTCAGAGCTGGACGATAGCCAAATGTCGGAGGAGCCACATAAGTCTCAGCAGTCGGATGAGAAAAAATAGTACCCAGAGAGCTAACGCCGTTTGGTTACGATCTCTTTGCTGGCGAGCCAACCAGCTTTCAGCCAGCGGCAAGCGCACCGGTGTCGCCCAGCTATCTGCTTGGCCCCGGCGACACGATTCAGCTGCGTTTTTACGGCAAACTGAACGAGTCCTACGATCTTGAAATTAACCGTGCCGGTTCAATAGATTTCCCCCAACTAGGCCCGATTACTCTGGCGGGCATGCCTTTTAGTGACGCGCAAAAACTGCTGCAAAAGCGTATTTCCAAAGAAATGATCGGCGTTGAGGCGAGCATCAGCCTCGGGCAGTTGCGCTCCATACAGGTGTTTATGCTCGGCGAAGCTTACAAGCCTGGAACCTACACCATCTCAGCGCTTTCAACCATTACCAATGCACTGTTTCTGTCGGGCGGCGTCAGTGATATTGCCTCGCTGCGCAGCATCCAGTTAAAGCGCGCGGGCAGCGTAGTGGCGACCCTTGATCTCTAAGATCTTTTGTTGCGCGGCGATACATCAAAAGATGCGCAACTGCAGTCGGGCGACGCTATCTACATTCCTACCGTCAAAACAACCGCAGCCGTTGACGGCGAGGTACGGCGGCCAGCAATTTATGAGTTAAAAGGTCATGTAACCGCTGAACAGTTGGCTGAACTGGCGGGCGGATTGCTGCCAACCGCCTTTCATAAACGTGCACGTATTCACCGCGTTGGTACATCTGGTTTTATGACGGTGCTGGACATTGATTTGAGCACCGAAAAAGGGCGCAAGACGCAGATAAAAAGTGGTGATCGGTTGATGGTTGACGCTGCGGTAGAACAGCAGGAGTCGATTGTTCGAGTGTCAGGCCATGTTCATCACCCCGGTGAATTTCTCTGGCGCGACGGCTTGCGTATTTCTGATGTCCTCACCAGCGTTAACCGCCTCAAAAAAGAGGCTGACCTAGACTTTGCCTTGATACACCGCGAAATGCCGCCGGTTGGCAAAATTGAACCTATTTTTGTCGACTTGCGGGCGCTACTCGCCGACCCTAAAAGCAGTGCCAATATCCCATTCTTTCCTCGCGATGAATTGATAGTGTTTTCCAATCAGCCCAATCGAGCAGAGACATTGGAGCAACTGGTGGAAGCGCTCAAGCAGCAGTCGCGCTCAGGTGAAATGGCCCGCGTCGCCAGTATTGCAGGCACAGTGCGTTCACCCGGAGAGTACCCTCTGACACAGGGCATGACCTTAACACAACTAATTGCCGCAGCAGGGGGGGGCAAGGAAGAGGCTTACACCCAGGTTGTTGAACTGTCGCGACAAGACTTTAGTGATGTTGAAGGTGCAGTCTCAGATCATCGCCGCATCGCACTCGCGGACGCTATAAACGATCCAAAACTTGATCCCATGCTGCAGCCCTATGATGTTGTTGCCGTGCGAACAATTCCTGAATTTCGCGAAAGCTTAAGCGTTAAATTACAAGGCGAAGTGCGCTTTCCTGGCACCTATGCGTTTAAGCGCGGCGAGACATTGACGCAAGTGCTTGAGCGCGCTGGCGGGCTAACAGCGATGGCGCACGCCAGCGCCGCGGTCTTTACCCGTGAAGATTTGCGAGAGCAGGAGGCAAAACAGTTAGAAGATTTACGTAAGCGATTACGTGCCGATCTTGCCATCGCTGGTCTCGAACAGGCCAATGAAGGGGAGTCGGTTGATATAGATGATGGAAAAAAAACTGCTGAGCGAACTCGAATCCAGTCAAGCATTGGGTCGATTGGTGCTGGATCTTCCCAGTATTCTTGATGGGTCATTGGAGGATGTTACGCTGAAAAATGGCGATCTCTTGGTAATACCTGAGTACCACCAAGAGATAGCGGTTATTGGCGAAATTCAGCATCCATCTTCACATCTCTTCAACCGCAAATACACGCTACAAGATTATATTGATCTCAGCGGTGGAACCAATAATCGCGCCGATAAAAAACGGATCTATGTGGTTAAGGCGGATGGATCAGTGGCATTACCCGGACGCTCTGGTTGGTTTAAGCGCCGCTATGTCAGTATTGATCCCGGCGACACCATTATTGTGCCACTGGATATAGACCGTCGGCGTGCACTCACGGTTTGGAGTGAAGCGAGTACCATAATTTATCAGTTGGCACTGGGCGCTGCTGCAATTAATAGTTTTTAAGTTGTTCTAAAGGGAATTAGACCATGTTGATCATTGAACGATCAGACAATTACAGCGCTAGACAAGGTGGCGCTAGACAAGGTGGTACTAGACAGGGCGTCGCGAGTATTTTTGTAAAATACATGCACGTCTTCGTTATGCTCTTTTTGGCGTTGAGCACCACTTGTGCAGTGCGAGCGGAACCGTGGCTTGATACGCGCAATGTTGGCTTGAGAGTCGATATTGAGCGCCTTTCAAACGAAGGTATCATTACTGTTCCGATCAACACTTGGCCGCTTATGTGGTCCAGTATTTTGAATGATTTAGATGCTACCGATAGCAAGACAGTCCCCTCAAGTTTACACGCCAGCTACGCACGCGTTATCACTGCCGCGCGTGCGGCAACACGAACCCACAAAGCGCAGCAATCAGTGCGCGTGTCAGGTGCTAACCAATCGCACGTGTTGCGTCACTTTGGCGACACAGGACGAGACGACGCCGAGTTCAGCCTGCGACGCAATGATATGACCGAGCACTTCGCCTACAATCTTGAAGCGACCCGTGTGGTAAATCCCTGGGATGGTGAAAAACAGCACTACGACAACAGCTATCTTGGGTTTGTTTGGGGAAACTGGATCGCCCTCGTGGGCAGTGTTGAACGGTGGTGGGGCCCCGGCTGGAACAGCAACCTCATTCTCAGCAATAATGCGCGACCGACACTCGGAGCCTCGTTGCAACGCAACTACTCAGAGCCATTCGATGTGCCGGTTCTCTCTTGGTTAGGGCCGTGGACAACCAATCTCTTTATCGCCAAATTGGATGATGAACGGGTGATCAACAATGCCAAACTGATAGGCATGACTGTGGGTTTTCGACCTATCCCGCGCCTCGAAATTAACCTTCGCCGTACTGCGCAGTGGGGTGGAGACGGCAGGCCGGAGACCTTCAGCAATTTCCTTGAGCTGGTGACGGGGCTTGCGGATAATTGCGGCAGCTCAAGCTGCAAAGCGCAGGAGCCCGGCAATCAATTGGGCGGTATAGATGTCCGCTGGAATCTGCCTTGGTACAACAGTGCGCTCTATTGGCAAACTGTGGGTGAAGATGAAGCCGGCGGGCTGCCGTCAAAGAGAGCCAGCCAAGTCGGCCTGCAATTTAACTTTAGCGGTAATGGGTTCGATGGTATTTTATTTATCGAGCACGACGATACCAGCACCAAATCATCGCAGGCTCGTTACAATGTCCTCTACAATCACAGTATTTACAAAACCGGTTATCGCTACCAAGGGCGCGCAATCGGTGCAACATGGGACAACGATTCACAGGTGACTAGCCTCGGTGCGGTGGGTTATTTAGCCAATGGTGATAGGCTCGAAGTGCTTGCTAGCTATGGTGAGTTAAATGTCGATAGTATCGATGGCGTTGGCTCAATGCATTCGATTACCACCCATGGCAGCAAATTCAACTCTTTTGTAACAAAATGGCAGCGGCCGTTTTTGTGGGGGGATATTGAGCTAGAAGGGCGCTATACCGATCAGCAGATCGACCAGTTTGGGCGTCAGGAAGACAAGCTGCGCGCTGCCCTCACGCTGAATTATAAGTTTGATTAGGATAGTAATATTCCATAGCAAAGGATTGAACAATGTTATTGAAACCTAAGAATGATGAATTAGATTCCTTCAGAGGTGTTTTAAACGGACTGATCCTCAGCTCTATTTGGTACCTCTCACATTAACCGGCGGAAACAGGAATGACTCACGTGAAGAAGCAAAAAGGAATTATTTTGGCCGGCGGCTCAGGGACAAGGCTTCACCCCATCACGCTTGCCGCCTCCAAACAGCTACTGCCAGTTTATGACAAGCCAATGATCTACTATCCGCTGTCAGTACTCATGCTGGCTGGAATTCGCGAGGTGCTGATAATTTCAACGCCGGTTGATTTGCCAGGATTTCAGCGCATGCTGGGCGATGGCAGTCAGTTTGGTATTCGCATCTCCTACGCTCGACAACCCTCGCCGGATGGCTTGGCGCAGGCATTTATTATCGGCGAAGACTTTATTGGTGATGACAATGTTGCACTGGTTCTTGGCGATAATATTTTCTATGGTCAGCATTTCACCGATAAACTCGCAAGCGCGGTAGCACGTCAACAGGGTGCAACGATCTTTGCCTACCATGTCAACGACCCCGAGCGTTTTGGCGTCGTCGCCTTTGACAGTGACGGAAAGGTTACCAGCATTGAAGAGAAACCCAAGGCCCCCAAATCCAGATATGCCATTACCGGCCTCTACTTTTACGACAACGATGTTATTAAAATCGCCAAAACGATCAAACCCTCGGCGCGAGGTGAACTTGAAATCACCGACATCAACAATGCCTACCTTGCCCGCGGTGATTTAAATGTTAGCTTGCTGGGGCGCGGATTCGCGTGGCTCGACACCGGTACCCACGACGCATTGCTTGAAGCCGGACAATTTGTGCAAACCATAGAGCATCGCCAAGGACTCAAAGTTGCCTGCCTTGAAGAAATAGCCTACCGGCGCGGCTGGATCAGCGCAGAGGGGCT
>Ga0102876_1000440_pt1 | contig 13272 bp, 9 predicted proteins | sample Colrivmeta1548A3_FD_78446 | JGI IMG/M metagenome (GOLD analysis project Ga0102876, IMG submission 78446) | Estuarine microbial communities from the Columbia River estuary - metaG 1548A-3 | ecosystem: Environmental > Aquatic > Marine > Intertidal zone > Estuary | place: USA: Columbia River Estuary... | reverse complement strand
TAAAAACGAAATCACAAACAACAGGCGATATCCGAATCGAACGCAAAACCGACAAAAATAAAGGTGACATGGAAGTCACCAAAATGCAGATCAATCAAGCGGGTGTGGTCGACGGAATCAACAAAAATACGTTTGTCAAAACACCGGACTCACGCGTATCTCAGGTGTTCAAACGCGTGAGCGGCGCGAGTGTACAGGACAACAAATTCGTCGTGGTGCGCGGCTTGAGCGATCGCTACAACTTTGCGCTCATCAACGGAGCCCCACTTCCAAGTACCGAAAGCGACCGCAAGGCCTTTTCATTTGACATCTTTCCTTCCAATACTCTGGAAAACCTTTTCATCATGAAAAGTGCGACACCTGAGCTTCCTGGAGAATTTGCAGGTGGCGTGATCGATATCAAAACGATTGAACCACGCGCAGAAAAATTCCAAAGCATCCAAATTGGCGCCGGGTTCAACACAATTGCCACCCTGAAAGATTTCAGGTCTTATGATGGAGCCCCAACTGACGTCCTCGGATTTGGTAACAGTGCTCGTGCCATTCCAGATGGCTTACCCTCTACAGCAGATTTCAATGCGCTTAGCGCGGTACAAAAAGCTGAATATGCCAAGTTTATCCCTTCGAGTTGGGCAACCACAAGAGGAGCAGCTTTGCCAAACGGAAGCTTGCAATACAGTTTGGGTGATAAAATCAAATTCAACGACAAAAAGAGTTTGAGCTATGTCTTGGCTTACTCTTATGCCAATACAAATAATTTTAGTGCAGTTACTAGACGTGAATTCGAAGAACAAGAAGTGGGTGTGATCACTAAAAGTGAATTGAAAGATTCTGCCTTTACCAAGTCTATACTGAATACAGGTCTACTCAATTTAAAACTTGATCTGGGCAAGCGCACCGAAATACAATTAAGAACCCTATACTCCGTATCCTCAGACGACAAAGTCAATGTGCGCCAAGGAAAACGAGATATGGATATCGAATCTATGTACAATGAACGCTCAACCAACATTTGGTATACTCAAAATAACTTGTTAACTACTCAATTAATTGGAAAACACAATTGGAAAGATGACTGGAAATTCAATTGGGTTGCCGGATACAGCAATGTTGCTCGTCAAATTCCCTTTCTAAGAAGGGTGGTTTATCAGCAAGTCGATACCACCTTGCCTTATTTTGCAGTGGTTCAACCAAACGGCATTTCGACACTCGGTGCAGGTAATATGTTTTGGTCTACTATGACAGAAAACATCGCAAGTGCACGCTACGACTTCAGCAAGCAAGTTGGAGGAGACGACTCTAAAAACCTGCTCAAATTTGGTGGAATGCACCAATACCGTGGCCGCGATTTCGCAGCGCGCAACCTCGGCTTCTCGAAATACGACCCATCGGGTTCTGCTTCGTTTAATTCAAACCTTTTGCTTTTGCCAGAGGATCAGATTTTTGCTGCAGAAAATCTCGGTCTCATGGCCGATGGTCAAGGTGGTTTCAAATTAGAGGAGGGTACCAATGTAGATGACAGCTACGATGCCTCTTCTTTATTAAATGCTGCATATGCCATGATTGATGCGCGTGTATTCAGTAAGCTCCGCGTGGTCACAGGAGTTCGTGCTGAATCTTATCAGCAAAAATTCCATTATGTTGAATTTGGCTCAAACTTGGATAAATATTTGGATACTACCGTGATAGATTTGTTGCCTTCACTTAACCTCACTTACAAGATTACCGAGCGTTTTCAATGGAGAGCTAGTGCAGCCCGCACCGTGAGCCGCCCTGAATTTAGAGAATTGGCACCGTTTGTTTTTTACAACTTCCTCAACGATAACTTGGTTTCAGGTAGCCCCGAACTCAAAAGAGCAAGCATCAATAATTATGATACCCGCTTGGAGTATTTCCCTGGTAAAGGTCAGATAATCAGTGTTTCAGGATTTTACAAAACTTTTGACAATCCTATTGAACTATTGCTCAGAACGGGGACTTCAGGCCAGCAAGAATTGTACTACAGCAACATTGACAAAGCAAAAACTCTTGGCGCTGAACTAGAATACCGCATGAACCTTGGTTGGATCAATCGAACTGATTCCAACTCGATTTTCTCCAAGACTACTTTCTATACAAATGCTTCCTACATTCGTTCAGATGCCGATGTTTCAGATATTGCAGGTCTAGAGGAATACCCCGATGGCAATCGCCCCCTACAAGGACAGTCTCCTTATATTCTGAACGTGGGCTTATTCTATGAAAGTGCAAAAGAGCTTGTAGTTAACTTTTCTTACAACTATGTAGGGCAAAGAATTGCCATCACGGGAAGTATCCAAGAACCCAGCGTATGGGAGAACGGCCGTCATGTACTCGATTTCCAAATCGGAAAAACCTGGAAAGATAAATACGAGCTCAAACTGAATTGCGCCGATTTACTCGCTCAAGATTTGGTCTTCTTCCAAGACATCAATAAGAATAAACGTTACGACAAAGGTGTAGACAGTGCTTGGCAAGAAATCACTTTTGGCCAGACTATCACACTAAACTTCAAATACAAGTTCTAAATGGTCAATGTTAAGGAATTGTTCTAAATACTTAACACACATTTAAAACAAATTTAAGGGAGTTATAACTTGACCCGACTGAGAACACTAGAACTTTGTACCAAATAAAATTTAAAAAGATGAAAAATATTTACACCCTCTTAACTGCCCTTTGCCTTGGTTCTTTCGCCATGGCTCAGGATGCTTTCTGGACACCCACAACTTACCGTGGTGCATTTCCAGTGACCGACAACACCCCTGCCACTGATTGGACATCAGGCTGGGCAAATTTTGACCCTGAAAATACGGTATACCCTGCTACTGTAACAACGGTTTCTGCTGACATCACTACAAACACGACATGGAGTGGAGTGGTGAAGCTAATGAATAAAGTGTATGTCAAAAACAACGCGACACTTACCATTGCACCCGGAACCATTATCCGCGGAGACAAATTAACACAAGGAACACTCTTGATCACTCGCGGAGCCAAAATTATTGCTGATGGCACAGCCGCAAACCCAATTATTTTTACTTCCAACGAAGCCGTTGGCGCTCGTAACGAAGGCGACTGGGGTGGTTTGGTTCTTTTAGGTTTAGCAAAAAATAACCAGCCTGGAGGTGTGGCAAACATCGAAGGTATTGTGCCAACAACAGACTCCCAATTTGGTGGTAACTTCGATAATGATTACTCTGGTATTTTACGCTATGTTCGCGTAGAATTTGCAGGAATTCCACTCGAGCCTAACAAAGAAATCAACGGTATTACCTTTGGTTCTGTAGGTAACCAAACAATTGTAGATTACGTGCAGGTTTCTTTTTCTGGCGACGACTCTTTTGAGTGGTTCGGAGGAACAGTCAATTGCAAGCACCTTATTGCTTACCGTGGAATTGACGACGATTTCGATACCGACTTTGGATACCGTGGTAAAATACAGTTTTTCCTTTCTATCCGCGACAAAGATATGTCCGATGCGGCTGGTGACTCAAACTGCTTTGAGTCTGACAACGATGCAACCGGTTCTGCTGCACAGCCTAAAACGATGCCTATCTTCTCTAACGGTACAATCATAGGCCCTCGCGGAAACGGTACAGTTACCCTTCCAATCGGAGAAAAGTTCGAAAAAGCTTTCCGTTTGCGCAGAAATACTTCCACATCCGTATTGAATTCGCTTGTTACTGGTTGGGAAAAAGGCTTGTCTATTGAAGGTACACCTGTTGTGAACAATGTCAATGGAGACTCATTGGTTTTTGCACACAACTCATTGACGAATTTCAACCCAAATACTTATACAATTTACAACGCAGGAACTTCAGGTGGCGCCGCTTCCACAGCTGCATTCTACCTTTCTTTTATGGGGCCTGACGGTAACGATACAACGCAAACTCTTGCTCAAATCAATTGGGTGAATGCCTTTACAGCTTTGGGTACTACCCCAGATGCTCGACTTGCGGCAGGATCTACTGCTGCAACAAACGGTAACTTTATGCATCCTAAATTCTACTCTGTAGCCACACCTGTTGTTGCTACAAATAGCTTTACTTACTGCCAAGGCGCAACAGCCACTGCGCTCACAGCTACTGCTTTAACTGGTAATTCTTTACGTTGGTATACACAAGCTACTGGAGGAACATACACCACCACTGCGCCGGTTCCGAGCACAACAACTGCTGGTACTTACACCTATTATGTGAGCCAGGCAAACGCTGGTAACGACGAAAGTATGCGCGCAGCCATTACAGTTGTAGTCAATGCGCTTCCTGCGACCCCTACCATTACTGCAAGTGGTTCTACATCTTTCTGTACAGGTGGTTCAGTAGACCTCACTTCTAGCGCTGCTAGCGGAACACTTGGTCTACGAATGCTACAACCGCAACCATCACAGTAGCAACAACAGGTTCTTATTCAGTTACCGTAACAGATGCCAACGGTTGTGCAAGTACTTCTGCTCCAATTTCTGTGAACGTTTCTAACGCTCCAGCACCAACTATCAGCGCATCTAGTACACAAGCGTGTTCTGGTGATGTCGTAACGGTTACGTCATCTGCTGCTGATTCCTATTCTTGGTCGACAGGCGAGACCACTCAAAGCATCCAAGTTACGGATAACGCTACTGTTTCAGTAACAGTTACGAACGCGAACGCATGTAACGGTGTAGGGCAGTCTGCGGCTACAACCATTACCTTCACAGCTACACCAACGGCAGCTGGTTCATTTACGACTGCTGGTAATGTGGTTACATTCGCAAACACATCGACAGGAGCTACTTCTTACTCATGGGATTTCGGTGACTTCACTAATTCTTCTGCTACTGCTCCGGCACACGCCTATGCAGCCAATGGTGCCTACACTGTTGTTCTGACAGCTATCAATGGTAACTGTTCAAGCACTGCAACTTTTGAAATCTCTATCGAAGTAGGACTAGAAGAAGCAAACGCTATGAACCTGATGGTTTACCCGAACCCTGCAAGTACTCAAGTATTGGTTGCTTTTGACAACACAGCAGCTGGTTCAGTTCAAATCATTGACGCAATGGGTCGCATTGTAGTAAGCGAAACCTTAAATACGATTGGTGCGGTTGCATTACCAATCGATGTGAGCCAATTGGCCGATGGAACTTACACCATTCAAGTAACAAACGCCAATCAGGTTGGAATTCGCCGCTTAGTGGTTCGCAACTAAATCAAACCTTATCTAGAGGGGGTTGAAAGACCCCCTCTTTTTTTAAACAAAAAATGACGATGGAAAACGCAAAAGGACATACCATACTGATCGTTGACGACGAACCAGATATCTTGGAGTTTTTATCGTACAACGTACGCAAAGAAGGCTACAAAGTATTCACTGCCACAAATGGTATAGAAGCACTTCGCCTCGTACAACAGATCAATCCGTCGCTGATCTTGCTCGATGTCATGATGCCCAAAATGGATGGTATAGAAACTTGTCAGGTCATCAGAAAAGATTTGAACATGGTGCAGCCCGTGATCGCCTTTTTAACAGCCCGCACAGAAGACTACGCTCAAATTGCAGGTTTTGAAGCGGGTGCCGACGACTACATCAACAAACCCATCCGACCGCGCTTGCTCATTAGCAAAATTGATTCCTTATTGCGTCGACTCAAAAACAAAGAAGGTGCTGAAGGCGCGTCGAATATTGTTATTGACCGCGATCGTTATGTCGTGGAACTAGAAGGCAAAGAACTCCAATTACCCAAAAAAGAATTCGAATTACTAGAGCTCTTGGCGAGCCGACCAGGTAAAGTCTTCAATAGAGATCAAATCTTGGCTGTAGTTTGGGGAAATGACACCATCGTTGGCGAACGCACCATCGATGTTCATATCAGAAAATTGCGTGAAAAACTCGGAGATGCGTATATTCGTACCATAAAAGGCGTCGGATATACCTTCAATGACAAGTGAGAAAAGCAAGACCTAGTATCTTAATTTTAAGTGGCAGTATTTTATTTTATGTACTGAGCTTTCTGTTCACTTTATTTGTCCACTTACAAATTGTCACGCTAAGCAAGACTTTGCTTTTTTTAATCCCGCTCGTTTCCGGGATTTTTGCGTATACCATCTTTTATTTCATTATCAAACGCTTTTTGCAATACCGCATGAGTTTGATTTACCGCAGCATTCAGAACCTTGACAATGCACAGCGCAAAGACCAAACCATCGACGAATTGGTGGCACAAGGCGAACAGGACGTCCAGGAATGGAAGCAAAAACGCAATCAAGAAATTGAGAAGCTCAAAGAGCAGGCCGCCTTTCGTAAAGAATTTTTAGGGAACCTCGCTCATGAACTCAAAACACCTGTTTTCTCGATTCAAGGCTACATAGATTCGCTGCTCGAGGGCGGAATGGAGGATCCCGAAATTCTCAAAAAATTCTTGGAGCGCGCTGCTTTGTCGACAGACCGCATGACCCATATTCTAGAAGACCTCGACCAACTCACCAAACTCGAACTAGAACGCATTCCGCTAGAAATCAGAAGTTTTGACTTTTTAGACTTATTGAAAGAAACTTTCGAAACACTAGAGCTCATTGCCAAAGAAAAACAATTCAGACTCAGTATAGAAGCCACTGATCCTTTCTGTTATGTCAATGCAGACCGCAATAAAATGGGACAGGTGCTTCTGAATCTGACCAGCAATGCCATTTCCTATGGAAAAGACGGCGGGCAATTGATGGTTAGTGTTTTGCAAATTGACAATACCTACAACATTGAGTTTAAAGATGATGGCGACGGTATTGAACCCGAACATTTGCCCAGGCTTTTCGAACGTTTTTACCGTGTCGAAAAGAGCAGAAACCGCAACGAAGGAGGTTCTGGACTCGGGCTTGCCATCGTGAAGCATATCATCGAATCTCATGGTGGGCAAATACAAGTAGCTAGTCAGGTTGGCGTGGGCACCACCTTCACTTTTCGCCTAGAGAAGAGCAAAGCAACTGGCCCTGTTAGTTCACGAGGAATTCCGCTGAAGTAAATTAATGTGTGGTCGTCATGTTGGCGGGCACGCAAATGATGAAATCTGCCCGGCCCAGATGCTCAGGATCCAGTTTTTGAATGCTTTCCTGGCTCACGGTACTGATGGTCAAGATGCGCATTGAGGGAAACTCCTTTTGAACATACCACATGATGCCCTGATGAAAATCTGAGTGGTAAGCACCATTAAAATGTAAATGGACCGTCTCGGGTTTGCGCCAAGGATTGTGCAAAATAAAATGAGCCATGGTCGCGTCCTTGATGGCCTGCGCCTCAACCATGCGCCAACCCATACCAGGGCCCATGTGAGCTCCCATTTGTTTCATATCTTGATATTGCGAAAGTGTCGTGTCGAAGGCAAAATTCAGTGGCGCCATCTGTTGCTTGAGTTGCTCAGGTAAGGTGTCGAGTGCTGCTCTTCCTTTTTTAAACAACAAACTCGCATATTTTCTTTGGATATTGGACGCCACGCAACTCAAGCCCTTCTCTTTCGCAAATTCGACTAATGGAGCATAGTCTGTTGCGTAATTGGGCCAAAGTCTTAATGTATCCTTCAACTTCTCCGAAGGAATAGTTCCGGCTAAATAGGCACTCAACATTGTTTGCTGGTCTTGTTCGAACATTTCAAAACCTAACTGCAAATGAGAACTGTGTTGGGCATACATGCGTTTGGTGAGTTCTAATTGCAGCCAATGCGAGATAGGATTATTATGAAATTCACCAAAAAGTACAAGTTCATTCGCATTTGCCGCTTTACTCAACTGCTCAAAGGATACCTTTTTCCCTTTTGAATTGTAAATTTGATAAGCAGGCATGTCTTGTGCACTTACACTTAGCAGACTGAATATGAGGGCAATAAAAATGGCAATTTTCATGGTATGGTTTTCTGAAAAGTAAGAATTTTTCCTAAGTTTATATAAAAAGTTTAATTTTATGTACAAACCTATCCTATGAAAAAAGCCTACTTACTTTTATTTTTCGGACTGCTCACCAACTTCGTATTCGCACAAGACCCTTGTTCAAACGGGCGCTACGCAGATGCAGTTTTTTCACAATTCAACCTCACGAGCAACCTCACCTACGGACAAAACAGCAACTGGGCCAACAGCACTACAGTATTGAAACTAGATTTTTACGAGCCCGCTAACGATACCTTAGCTGCTCGTCCATTGATCATCTGGGTTCACGGCGGTAGCTTTATTGGCGGCAGCAAAACAGACCCGGATGTCAAAGCACTTTCAGAAAGATTCGCACTCAAAGGCTACGCTTGTGCGAGTATTGATTACCGCCTCGGCTTCTTTCCTATTGATTCTGCAAATGCCATCAAAGCAGTAGTTCGGGCCGTTCAAGACCTCAAAGCTGCCATTCGCTTTTTTTACAAAGATGCCCAGACAAGCAATCTCTATCAAATTGATACCAACCACATTTTCATTGGCGGCAGCTCTGCTGGGGCAATTACCGCACTGCATGTGGCGTATCTCGATGATGCGTGTGAGTTAAGCGATTACATGAATGCAAGCACTTTAGCCAACATGGGTGGTCTCGAGGGCAACTCAGGCAATCCTGGTTATTCGACAACGGTGCATGCCGTCATCAATGGCTGTGGAGCTTTGGCCCGCTACAACTGGTTAGAGGCAGGCGACGTTCCGCTATGCTCCGTTCATGGCACAAGTGATGGGACAGTGAAATACAATCGAGGCATCGTGAATCCGGGCACCCCTCTGATGTATCTTGATGGCAGCCGCATGATACACGAAAGGGCCTGTGCCATCGGTGTCACGAATCAATTCTATACCTTCAATAACGCGCCTCACGTTCCTTATTTGAGCAACGCCGCCTACATGGACAGCACAGAACGCTTTGTCCGCGACTTTCTGGTCGGCGTCATGGGCTGCAACCAAAGTGCCTTGCTCCCGGCAAACGAAATGCAAGAGCAAGCCGTACTTTACCCCACCACCTACTGTGATGGCACCCCGAGTAACGAAGCATGTGGTACAAATAACCTAACGAATTGGGAAGAAATTGAAGTGAAGGTTTATCCAAACCCGACACAAGGCGACATTCGCGTGCAAGCGAGTGAGACCCTTTCAAACATCAACATTTACGGCTTTGATGGGAAAATCTTCCTACAATTGAAAACCAACCCCAGTTTAGATCAAGAAATCAGTTTAGATACCTTACCAAATGGCATCTATATATTAGAAGTTGAAACAGAAAACCAACAAATTTCCAGAACTAAAATTCAAATTCTGCGTTAATCAACCCCATGAGAAAAATATTATTTGCCTTCTTTGCATTAACGACTGTCGCTGCCCAAGCCCAAACTTGGAGCGGCGATGTCGCTCAGATCTTTTATAACAAATGCACGGCCTGCCACCACCCCGGCGGAGCAGCTCCGTTCTCCCTCATGACGCACGCAGAAGTGAGTCCTTTAGCGGCGGCGGTTTATCAATGTGTCAATACGGGTGAAATGCCACCATGGCCCCCAGACAACAACTACCAGCAATACCAACACAATCGCGCACTTTCGGGTACCGAAAAAAGCACCATCATGAATTGGCTCAATAACGGCGCCCCGGAAGGGAACGCCAGCCAAACTCCTCCTCCACCCGTCTACACTTCCAATACTTTTCTAGGCAACGGCGATCTGCAAGTGCAAATCCCAACTTATATGTCCAAGGCCACTACACATGACGACTACGTTTGCTTCAGTATCCCAACCAACCTCACGCAAAATCGCATCATCAAAGCGGTTGAAGTAGTGCCTGGGAATAGAGAAATTGTACACCACTGCCTCATCTACCTCGACCCAACCAGCATAGAGGCAACAGACACCATCGGTGGCAATTGCGCGAGCCCGAGTAATGCCAGTACAAAATTAGTTACGGGCTACACCCCAGGCGCCACGCCCATGATTTTACCATCTACAGACCCCATTAAACTAGGTTTGGACATCGGCCCCGGTTCTTCTATTTATTTTGCAATGCATTACCCTATGGGCTCCTATGGGCTTTTTGATTCTACGAAAGTGATCTTACATTTTTACCCAGAAGGAACAACCAACGTGCGGCAAATTAGTGCAGGCCCACTTCTTGCCGACAACAGTTTTGTGTTACCCGCAGGGCAAACCACCTCATTAAGCGCTACTTATCCACCCGGATCGCAAACCATCCCGACTAATTTCTCGGTGCTCTCGGTTTTTCCGCACATGCATTTACTCGGAAAATCAATTAAAGCATATGCCTACAAACCCGGAGCCGATACCGTTAAATTCGTGAACATTCCAAATTGGGATTTCATGTGGCAAGATTTCTACTTTTTCAAATTCATGCAAAAAGTTCCTACAGGCTACAAACTGAAAAGCGAAGGTAGCTATGACAACACCGCCAATAATCCTAATAACCCAAATAGCCCTCCGCAAGATATTTACAGTGGTTTCAATACCACCGACGAAATGTTTTTGACCTATTTTCATTTTTTGCCCTACCAGCCCGGCGACGAAACTTATGACCTTGAAGCCCTGATCAGTGCTTCTCTCGAAGATTACCCATTGTCCGACAACAGTTCTATTCTGGCTTATCCAAATCCGTTTGAAGCCGCACTAACCCTGGAGTTTCCAAGTAGCCTCAACAATTCAGATCTGATCTACATTTACGATGCGCAGGGTCAGCTCCGAATGAAACTGACACCCGAAACAGGCACTACACAACTCCATCTTGGAATAGAAAACCAACAATGGCGAGATCTGCCCAAGGGCGTTTATTTTGTGTCGGCAAGAATCAAGGGCCAACTATTATCAAAAAAACTCATCAAGTTCTGAGTGAGTTTTTTTTGAATCTGTAAAATTGCTTATCTTTGCAATCCTGATGGTCTCATGGCCGAGCGGTTAGGCACCGGTCTGCAAAACCGTCTACAGCGGTTCGAATCCGCTTGAGACCTCACCATAAACCCCTTATTCTTTTGGATGAGGGGTTTTTTGTTGCCATTCAATTAAAGTCCCTACTTACCCGAAATTTTCATGTTAAATCTATATTAACTTTTGCTTTGGCAAGTCAACTATTTCTTTGCTCAACTACTGAATTAAGCCAACTTTATGTTAGAAATACAATAATTATGCGTTAGGCTAACGGAAACATGTAAATTTCGTTTTGAAAAGGGGCTAAAGTTTTTTTATATTTGGCGTTCAATTGTAAAAATGAAAAATTAAAAACGATCATTATGGACAAAAAACAAAAAACCGCCGGGGGATTTTCAGCTATCATCGCGTTTCTGGCAATTGCACTTGCACTTATTGCAGGTATCTTGATTTACAAATTTATTTTTGGTGACCCAGGAAACTTTGTGGATAGAAATCCAGAAGCAGAACCAATAGAAGGGAACCTTTTAGGTGTGATCTACAAAGGTGGATTCATCGTACCTGGATTGGTTGCGATCAACTTGATCGTATTGATTTTCACGATTGAGCGTTTAGTGACATTGTTATTGGCTAACGGAAAAGGAAAAGCCAACCAATTCATTGAAAAAATCAAAGAATTAATGGCTGCCAAAGATTTCAATGGTGCCATCGAAGCTTGTGATGCACAACGCGGTTCTTTGGCAAATGTTGTTCGTTCTGGTTTGGTGAAGTACCAACAAATGTTGAATGAAAAAGACATGGACAAAGAACAAAAACTCGAAGCTTTGAAAAAAGAGCTCGAAGAAGCAACTTCTTTGGAATTGCCTATGCTTTCTAAAAACTTACCTATTCTTTCTACCACAGCTTCTATCTCGACGCTTATCGGTCTGATTGGAACGGTACTTGGTATGATCCGCTCATTTGCCGCGATGTCGCAAGGTGCGCCAGATACAGCAGAGCTCTCTACCGGTATCTCTGAGGCACTTATCAACACTGCATTTGGTATTGCTGGTTCAACCATCGCGATCATCGCATACAGCTTCTTCTCTACAAAAATCGACGCCATGACCTACGGTATCGACGAAGCAAGCTTCACGATCGTTCAAGATTTTGCAGCCAACAATTAATTGAGTCCTCATTAAGTAAATCCTCAAGCAATGCCAAAAATCAAAATGCCCAAAGGCACTCCTTCCATAGACATGACGCCTATGGTGGACTTGGCGTTCTTGCTTGTAACCTTCTTTATGTTGACGGCTTCTTTCAGAAACGCCGAACCCGTAACCGTAGAAACACCCTCAAGTATCAGCGATAAAATTATCCCAGAAAACATCTTGATGGTCACTCTAGATAAAGACGGACGCGTGTTCTTCAACCTCTCTGACCCAGAAGCCCGCAAAGAAATGCTCAACAATATGCTCCAGAAATACAAGGTAGGCCTTAGTCCGGAGAAAATCGAAGAGTTTTCTTTTATGTCAACCTTTGGTTGTACCATGCAAGAACTTCCTGCATACATGAACACCGAAGCAGCAAAACGTGCAAGTTTCCCTACCGAAGGGATTCCAACAGATTCTACAAAAAATGAACTTTTAGACTGGCTTTCATTTGCAGCAAACGCCGCTGGTAACACAGGGCGCACTGCTTTTGAAGAAGCCAAGCTAAAGGGCGGCGAACCTAAAATGGAAGATTTCAAGCCTAAGTTCATTTTGCGTGTAGACTCCAAAACCTTGTACAAAGATGCGCAAGTTGTGATCGATGTATTCAGAGAATTGAATTTGAATAATTTGAATTTTGTAACCTCTGCGGAAGCAATTCCGGTTAACTAACAAACACATGGCACAAATCGCAGAAAGCGGCGGTGGCGACCACGGCAAAGGCAAGAAAAGAGCAAAGAAAGCTTCGACACACGTAGACATGACCCCTATGGTCGACCTCGCGTTTCTCCTTCTTACGTTCTTCGTCTTGACCTCCACCTTTAGCAAACCTAAAGTATTGCCACTCGCATACCCCGCCAAACCAAAAATAGACGACCCTAAACCGCCTAAAGCAAACAACGTTGCCACTTTTATTTTGGCCGACGACAAAGTTTACTTTTACCGTGGTGAATTCTATCCGAAATCTAAACCAGGGCCAAACGGTCCTACTACATTAGAAGAGGCTAATTTCGGATCGGGTGAAAATAGTGTGAGAAAATTGTTAGCTTCTTGGAACGAATACGTTATTAAGAATAAGGTTGAACTTGATAAGAAGCTAGACAAAAAACAAATTGCAGATACTACATACGAAAATAAGCTCAATGCGTTAACGGTGAGAAGAGAGGCTGTCAAAGTCTTGATCAAAACCGACGACAAAGCACTCTGCAAAAG
>Ga0102876_1000436_pt1 | contig 13339 bp, 12 predicted proteins | sample Colrivmeta1548A3_FD_78446 | JGI IMG/M metagenome (GOLD analysis project Ga0102876, IMG submission 78446) | Estuarine microbial communities from the Columbia River estuary - metaG 1548A-3 | ecosystem: Environmental > Aquatic > Marine > Intertidal zone > Estuary | place: USA: Columbia River... | reverse complement strand
CGCTCGGTGGCGATCTGGGCCAGCCGCACCCCGATCTCTGCCAAACGCCTAGAGAGCTGGTTTAGCTCGCCTTGCCACTCGGCGATGCGCTCCCTTTCCTTGAAGGCCTCCAGGGCCTTGGCCGCCGCCAGGTAGGCCTGCCTGGCCTTCTCCGTCTCCTGCTTCAGGGCGGCCTGGGCCTCCTGGAGGCGCTTCCGATGATGGCGAGGCTTTCCGGGCTTGTGTTCAGGGACACGAGCTGGGCCTGGCGGGCCGCCTCCTTCTCCAAGGCGGCGATCCGCCCCCGCACCGCCGCCAGGTCCCGCTCCAGGCCGGAGAGCTCCTGGTCCAGGCTCACCCGCTCCCCGGTCTTGGCCTCCAGCTCCGCCTTGTCCTGGGCGAGGGTGGTGGTCTTCTGGAAGGCCTCCCACCTCGCCTGGGCCTCCCGGTAGGCCTTCTCCGCGGGGGGTAGCTGCTCCTCGAGGGCCGCGAGGCTCGCCTTAAGGCGCTGCAGGGGGATCTCGTTCACCTTGCGCTTCACCGCCTCCACCCAGAGGTTCGCCGCCTCGGCCGCCACCTCGGGGTCCGGGGCCTTCACGGTGAAGCTCGCGACGATGGGGGGGACCTGATTGGGGTTCGCCGCCTGGACCCTAGGGGAGATGTCCTTCACCTCGAGGTCCCGGAGCATCCGCTCCACGCCCCTGAGGTTCCCCTGGTCCTGCCAGCGGGTGGGAAGCCTCCCCTCTTTCCTTAGCGCCTCCCACACCTCTCCCACCGCCTCCTCGGAGAGGGCCAGGGCCTTCAGGCCCTCAAAGGTGATGGGGGTGGCCTGCTGCACCTGGATCCGCTGCTCCAGCTGGGCCTGCACCTGCACCGGGGCCACGCTCAAGGTGGCGGTGGAGGCGTAGGTGGGCTCGGCGACGAAGAAGCCGTAGATCAGGGCGACCGCGCCGAAGAGGAGGGGGAGGGTGAGGATCCAGGCCTTCTGGCGCTTGAGGATTTCCAGGATGTCCCTTAGGGTTAGCTCCTCGCTGGGGGTTTCCACATTGACCTCCCGTTACTTTGCGCCAAAACCAGTGAGGATCACCCACAGGGTGCGTACCAAGATCCTTAGGTCTAACCAAAAGGAACAGTGCTTCACGTAGTAGAGATCATAGCTGAGCTTTTCTATGGTTCCCTCTAAACCCTCCGCGTAGCCGTGGTGCACCTGGGCCCATCCGGTGAGACCGGGACGGACGACGTGGCGTAGCATATAGGAGGGAATTTCCTCGGCATATTTCTCCGCCAGCACCTTTTGCTCGGGCCTGGGGCCTACCAGGGCCATCTCGCCGCGAAGGACGTTCCAGAGCTGGGGCAACTCGTCTAAGCGGAGCTTTCGCAAGAGCTTCCCCAAGGGGGTGATGCGGTCTGCTTCCGCCCCCGCGTAGACCCCCTCCCTGGGGGCTCCCCGCATGGTGCGAAACTTGTAGGCCTTGAAGGGCCTCCCCCCGAGGCCCATCCGTTCCTGGGCGAAGAGGACGGGCCGCCCCAGGTCCAGGTAGACGAGAAGGGCCACCAAAAGCCCGAGGAGGAGGATGAGGGGGGCGAAGAGGAGGACAAGGCCCACCTCAAAGGGCCGTTTGAAGTAGGGGTAAAGCCCCCGGTTCCCCTCGGAGAGGACGAGAAGCCCTTCCCCATAGCTCCCCTCCAGGGGAACCCGGCCCGTGTACCCCTCGTACACTAGGGCGGCGTGGAGGATGGGAAGCCCCCTCAGGGAGGCCTCGGCGAGGAGGGGAAGGGCCCTCGGGTCCAGATGGTGAAGGTCCGCCACCACTCCCTCGGCCTCCTCCAGGTCCTCGATGGGCCTCACCCCTTTGGCGATGCCCCTGAGTCGGTCCGCGAGCCCCCCGGGAAGGAGGGCGAGGCGGACGGGGGGCAGGTGGTGGAGGTAGAGGAGGAGGAGGGGGAAGGCGAGGGAGGTGGCGAGGAGGAGGAAGGCCCGGGAGTAGTAGAGCCGCCCCAGGGCGAGGACGGCGAGGAGGAGGAGGGTGAAGAGGAGAAGGTTGAAGGCGGCAAGCCCCCAGGCCTCCCGCCCGGGGTAGCGGGCCATGCGGTCTGTAGCGAAGAAGGCGAGGAGGTGGGCGAGGAGGGTAAGCCCCACGAGCACCCCCACCTCCCCCCGCCAAGGCGGGGGGCCGAAGACCAGAAGGGCGGCCGTCAGGGAGGGAAGGAGGCTAAGCCCCACGGCGAGGCCCGGGAAAGGGCGGGCTTTAACGGTGCGGTAGGGCAACCGGAGCTCCAACGCACCCATGGCCTTCATCCTACCAGGAGGGGAATGAGGGAGGCGTGCAAATGGGCTTCCCTATAGGCGGAGCACCTCCTCGTAGGCCGCCCACACCCGGGCGAGCATGCCATCTAGAGTGAAGGCCTCCTCGTAGCGCCTCCTCCCCGCTTCCCCCAGCCGGGCCCGGAGTTCCGGGGAGAGGAGGAGGGTTCTCAGCCTCGCTCTTAGGGCTTCCTCGTCCCCCCGCCCTACCAGGAACCCCGTCTTTCCCTCCACCACCGCCTCTCCCACCCCGCCCATGCCCGTGGCCACCACGGGAAGCCCGGCCCGCATGGCCTCGAGTACGGAAAGGGGAAGCCCCTCCCAGTTCGTGGCGAGGACGAAGACCTGGGCCTCCGCCAGAACCCGGTCCACGTCCAGCCGCTTTCCTAGGAAGCGGACCCTTTCGCCAAGCCCCAGGGCCTCGGCTAGGGCCTTAGCTTGGGGAAGGAGGGGCCCCTCCCCCACCAGGTCCAGGCTCCAGGGAAGCTCCTTTAGGCCCGAGAGGGCCTTTAGAAGGAGGGCGTGGTCCTTTTGAGGGGCGAAGCGGGCCACCATGGCGAGCCTTGGCGGTTCCTTCCTGGGGTCTGCGCGGAAGGGGGTATCGGGGACCCCGTTATGCACCACCCGGATCCTCTCCGGGGGCACCGCCTTGTGGCGAAGGGCGAGGGCCCTGTCGTACTCGGAGACGGCGAGGACCAGGTCCCCAAGCCGCCCCGCCAGGCGCTCCATGGCGAGGGCGAGCCTCTTTCTTCCTTCTGGAACCCCGTCGGTGAAGGCCCACCCGTGGGCCGTGAAGACGCTCTTCACCCCCAGGACCCGCCCCGCCAGGCGCCCCAGGAAGCCCGCCTTGGAGGAGTGGGCGTGGAGGAGGTGGGGCCGGACTTTCCGGATGAGAGCCATTACTTCAAAGAGGCCGAGAAAGTCCTTTACAGGGCGCACGGGCTGCACGAGGTGCCTAAGGAGGTGGACCCTCACCCCCAGGGCGCGGGCTTCCTCCACCAGGAAGCCGTCTTGGTCCTCCCCCACCCCCAGGTGGAGCTCCGCCCGGTCCCGGAAGCCTCGGAGGAGTTCCAGGAGGTGGACCTGGGCTCCCCCGGGTTCAGCGCGAGTGATGAGGTAGAGGAGGCGCATGCTTTCTCCTTCTTTCTAGCTGGATTTCTAGCTGGAGAGCTATCCAAACAAGCAGAGTGGACCACGGTAGGAGTCGCAAACGAGTGTTGGCCCCAATATTGTCACTGATCAGAGCTAGACCACCGATGTAAATTAAGACAAAGATTACCAAAAAAGTTGCCCTTCGATCAGCGCACCGAAAAGAGTTGCGTAGCCAAACCGTTGCTAAAAGAAACCACATAGGAACAGCCTCAACTAAGGCGATAGCCACGATAGGACTCTTGACTTGCCAAGGCAGGGGCCCTAATAGAACTGTGGCGAAGCTGTACGCATAGCTTATCAGGAAAGCTATCGGATTGGAGAAATCCAAAGAAATGTCTACGGCACTCCCTCCAATAGAATAAACTTCTTCTCTAATGTGTGAGATCTTCTCGGGATTGAGAAGGGGAGCTAGGTACTTCAAACCCAGAGGCCCCCATCCAAGAGCAATTGGAACTAAAACGGCGATTAAAGCTACGAGAGCAACGTAGAGTGGCCTCCGCCAGATTTGGGTAAGGGCATATACCGAAAGTGCTCCCAGCAAGGCTACAGATGCATATCCTCTAAACTGGTAAAGCCCTACCAGCCCTATGACGAGGAAAATAGTTTCCCTTAAGCGGGGTTTCCAAAGTAGTTTTGCAGACCAGTAAAGAGAGGCCATCCCCAAAGCCAAGACTGCCGGATCCTTGAGGAGCTGGCCACCATAAAACAAACCCGAAGGATAGGCGACGAGAAGAAGGCCCGCCAGGTTTGGAGCGGAGGAAAGCCGCCACAACCTGGCCTTTGCCCTGGAAAGCTCGTAGGCCAGGAGCACCCCATAGTAGACTGCAATTGAGCTTAAAAGGACATTGACGATTTTCCCCCACATCAAGGACGGTCCCACGAATTGGTAAATCCAAGCGAGGAGATAAGGATAGGCGTTCGGAAGATTTTCTGGGGTCCCTGATTGGACTAGGGAAACGGCAGCCCAATGATAAAAGCGATCGTCTGCCCCCGAGGCTAGGGGATAAAATCCCTCAAATCCGCTTACTAACGAGTACAGGTGCAGGCCTGTGGCTATGACTGTTTTCACGAGGAAGGCAAAGGTTGCCCAAAGCAAAGCAAGCGATATTGGCGCAACCTTGATATAAGCCGAGCTTTTCTCGCCTAAGGTCACCTTCGGAGACCCCCTTCAAGCCATGCCACAAATTGCCTGGCCAAAAGCTGGAACGTTAGGTCCGGGTTGTGGTAGCTCCTTTCCTTAGGTTTTGCAATTGCAAGTACCTGTGCCAGGGTCTGAGGATTATTTGGGGGTACTAGTATACCCCCTACGCGGGGCACGTCTTCCACGAAGGCACCTACGGCCGAAGCCACTACAGCGAGCCCAAAAGCGGCCCCGATGAGGGGCAAGGAAGACTGTGTAGCCTGCCGGTAGGGAAGGACGAGAACCGATGCCCTTTGGAAAAAGAGGGCGGCTTCCTCATCGGGTACGTAGCGGTTATGAACCTCAAACCATGAAGGGTGCTCTCTCATTGCCCTTCTTAGAATACGGGGTACCTGCCCCGGCCCCGCGATTAGGGCTCTTCTGCGCCCTTCCAAGGCTAAAATGGCCTTGACAAGAATGTCTATTCCCTTGTAGGCCTCGAGGCGACCGAAGAAAAGGACAAGGTCTTCTTCGCGTTGGACACCCGGTTTGGCGTGCCGAAGGAAGCGGTCGGCAAAACTCCCGTGAGGGATCACTACGACGTGTCGGGCTCCGAGCTTCCGGGCTTTATCCACAAACACCTGAGAGTGTACGTGTACGCTTGTGGCCAAAGGCACAACCCAGCGGCGCAGGAGGGCGTTGGCGGCTTCCCAGGGGTTCCCCGGATGGGGATCAGGGTCATGAAGGGTGAGGAAGAGCGGGACACCCTCTTTCTTAGCCCACCTGGCTAGCCAGAGCGCCCATGGGTACCCTTCGCCGTTGAAAAGATAGAGGCAGTCGGGCTTCTCTGTGAGAATTTTTTGCCAAAGGGTGCGGGCGGGCCTCGGGTCTAAAAACCGCCTAAGGGCTTGGGCTCGGGATGCCCCGGTAGGGAAGCGGACGACCTTAACGGGGACGTTTCCCTCAAAATGCTCGGGAACATAAAGGGAAAGGTCAAGGTGTTGGGACAAAGGAGGTACTAGCGCCTCCAAGTACTGGCCCATAGCTCCTCGGACGGAGAAAGCTAGAAGCGCCACTTTCACCTGAGAACCTCCTGGTAGATGGCCTCGAGGCGCTTACCAACCATGCCCTCTACCTATCCTTCCTTTTGCCCTCCTCCACCTCCTGGCCCAGGTTTGGAAGCACCTCCGCCAGGCCTGGACCCATGCGTTGGACACTTTCCCCCTTCCCGCCTGCGAGGACATCTGCGCCCCCCGCTCCCGCCTTTTCCCGACAGGGCCTACCGCGGCTTCATCCCCAGCAAGCGGGTCTACCTCCACGGCCTCAAGCCCCACCTTCTGGTGGATGACGGGAAGTTTGTCCACGAGGTGAACTTGACCCCGGGGAGCTGGCACGACCTCGCTTTTCTTCCTCCCTAACGCTAACGCTTCAGCCACTACTCTTCAAGTTTACGGTACAAGGCGATCAATCTTTCCTTCATTATCCGCCAAGCAAAACGGGTTACGTACACCTCCTGGGCTTTTTGGGAAAACTCCTCAAAGCGTTGGAGATCCCAGCTTGCTACCCGGGCAAAAGCGTCTTCTAGAGCCGCCAGGTTTCCATACTCGACTACGAAACCCAAGGCGTACTGCTGGACCAGTTGATCCATTCCTGTATCCCTGGCTACCACGATGGGCCTCCCTATAGCCATTGCTTCAAAAAGCTTGTTGGCGCTGGAGTACCGATGGTTGGGGATGGACGGATCGTAGGTAGCGAAAAGCAGATGAGCATTGCTCATGAGCTCTAGCGCCTTTTCGTAAGGAACCCGACCGTGATAGCGAACGTTAGGTAGATCCGCTACTGCCCTTCGGATCTCCTCTTCATCCCCTCCAAAGCCGCCAAGGTCCAGCTCCCACTCCGGGTGGCGGCGTAGCAGTTCTATCACTTGCAGGATTCCCCTCTCCTTCTGCAACAACCCCACGTAGGCTATGCGGAGAGGAGGAGGTGCCGGCGGCAGAGGAAAAGGATCTTCTATGGGAGGACTATTGTAGATGAAAGTCAGGCGCTTGGGGCGAGCCCCTTGGATCTGCTTCACCCTGCTTTCGTCTGCCAAGATGACGGCATCCACCCATCCCATGAGCCTTAAATCCACCTTTTTGATGATGGACTTAATCCACCCCGGGGTGGCGCGAAGCATGTCGGCATAGAAGTCAAAAACATCGTAAACCACCTTTTTGCCCAAAAGCTTTGCTGCCACCAAAGCAGGTAATACTGTGTCAAAGTCGCAAGCATGGATAGCATCGTAAGTAGATCGCCGCTTTATTAGGTGCCAAAGTAACGCTAGGTTAAAGCGAACCAATGGAAGCAGATTGGCCAACCCTGACCTGAAAGATCCCTTTATGGGCAGACGCTCCACTAAGCCAAAGGGCGTTTCCTCCACCTTTGGTAACTCGCCCGTTCGGTCCCACGCCACAACCCCGACCTTGTACCCTGCGTCTGCGAGTGCCTGGGCTTCCTTGGCTACCCGGGGGTCGGGTGCTACTGGGTTAGAGCGCAAAAAGAGCACCGATTTTATCGCCATATCTCCTCCAGAACGCTCATATAGCTCCTAAGCGCCGCTTCTGGGGAATACTGGTTCAAATGGTCTTTGAGGGCGGTTTCGTCCCACGCAAAGCCATCGGAAAGCACCCTCTCCATTGCGTGGGCTAAAGCCTGGGGCGAGCGAGGGGTAACGATACCGAAACGGCCATCCCCCAAGGCTTCAAGCAAGCCCCCCTCGCTCTCGACGGCCACCACGGGAACCCTCAGGGCGAGGGCCTCGAGGGCCACCATGGAAAACCCTTCGTACCGACTGGTAATCACCAAGGCCTTCGCCCCCCGAAGGTAAGGATACGGGTTGACCACAAATCCGAGAAAGGCCACGCGGCTTGTCAGCCCCAAGGTGTGAGCAAGTTTTTCTAGTCGGGGTCTCTCTGGGCCTTCCCCCAGGATAAGCAGGTGCACATCTGGATGGTGCTTGGCAAAAATGGAGAAGGCCTCTAAGAGAAGTGAAAAGCCTTTTTGAGGATGCAGGCGGCCTAGCGCCAAGAAGTAAGGCGTTGCAGGTAGAGGCACGTTTTCATGAGAGAGCCGTCGCACGCGGTCTACGTGGATCGGATTGGGTAAGACGCATATCCTCTCCTCGGGAACTCCACCGAAGCGGGCGAAGGCTTGGGCCACACCCCTGGAGACCGCTCCTACCCGACCCAGGGGGTGGTTCACCGCCCGCTTTAGGGTTTGTCTAGCAGCCCACAGGGCGGTATGCCTTTTGACTGGGTTGGGAACGTCCTTGAGGTAGGCAGGGGCGTTGTGCAAAACCCAGAGAAAAGGCGTCCTTGACCGCCAGGCGGCCTGGAGAGGAACCCAGTCCAGGTAGTCCCAAACAGGGAGGACTACCCTAGGCCTGGCTTGGGCCAAGTAGACCCCTAGGGGGGTGTACGCCCTAAGCAGGCGTAGCCGCCGAGGCACCCCTAGGTCCCAAAGGCGGACCCCCTGAGGGAGTTGCGCTAAAAGGGGCCCTTCGGCCCTGGCCAAGACGAAGTCCACCCTAAGTCCCTCCTTCACCATGGCCCCAGCCAGGTCCAGGTACACCCGCTCCACCCCTCCCCCAGCCAGCGCCGGGAGAGCAAAGGCTACGTCCGGACGCATAGACTTCTACCTCCTAGACTTAAGAAGGAGCCAAGCCCCGAGCATCCCTAGGCTTACCCAGCCCTCCGCCACCACCGCCACCCATGGCATGGCCAGCACCCCCCACCGGGGAAGGGCCCAGAGGGCCAGGGCCACGTTTAGCAAGCCCGCCGAAAGGGCAATGACCAGGAAGGGGCGGTCCAGACCCATGGGCAGAAGGAGTTGGATCCCCACGAAGCTGGAAAGGGCACTCAGGACTAGAAACAGAGAAAGCACTTTTACGATGGGAACGGCCATTTCATAACCAGCGCCCAAGAACCAGGACACTAAAATGGGGGCCGAGAGGAACAGGCTTGCTCCCAGCACCACTCCCACTCCCAGCGTAAGCAAAAAGGCTTGCCAGAGCCAGCGCCGGGCTTCGGGTTTACCCTGGGCGAAGGCGAAGCTTAGGCGGGGAAAGAAAAGACGGGTGATGGGCGACCACATGTTCACCAAAGGCCGCACCAGCCGCTCCGCCCCGGCGTACTGGCCTACCTGGGCCGCCGGGAGCACCAGGCTCACCAAGGTCACGTTGAGGCTGGTGTAGAGGAGTGTGGCCAGGTTGTACACGAAAAACGTGACCCCCTTGCGAAGCCAAGCCCCTCCTCCGCTAAGCCCGGGCCATACCACCTCGGCACGGAGCCAGCTCAGGCCCAGGAGGGCCGTGAGCCAGTAGGAAGCGGCCTGGAGATAGATGGGTACGGCCACGTCCCCGGGGCTTCGGACCAGCAGAAACACGCCCAAGGTCGTGGCTCCCCGCACGAGGACTTCCAACAAGGCCACCCTACCCATCTGCTCCAGCCCCTGAAAGAACCAGAGGGGGCTGAAGCCCTGCCCTATGGCGGCAAGGAGCGCCCCTACGGTCAAGGAAAAGTCCCCCCGAAGTAGGGGGATCGCCCACCCCAGCCCGATCCCGAGGGGAAGAAGGGGGAGAAGAAGGAGAAGGCGTGCGTGGAGGACGCCAGCCGCGATCTTACCGAGCTCGGCTCGGTCCTCCCGGTTTCTGGCCACCTCACGGGTGGCGGTAAACTGGTAGCCGTACTCCAAGAAAGCGTAGAGGTAAAGGACCAAGGCCTGGGCCAGGGCGAGCTTGCCAAACCCCTCGGGTCCCAGGACGCGGGCCAAGTAGGGCAACGTGACGAGGGGGAAAAGGTAGTTGGCCGCCTGGACAGCGTAGAGGTAAAAGAGGTTGCGCAGGGTGGGGCTCCGCCACGCCCTTCCCACCTTGGCCCAGAGGCGAGGGGTGAGGCCCACGGACGCTAGCCCTCCACGAGCTTCCGCGCCTCCTCCAGAAGCGCCCGGACGAGCTCGGGGCTTTGGGCCTCCACGTAGATCCGCACCACGGGCTCCGTGCCCGAGGCCCGGAAGAGGACCCAGGCCTCTTCATAGAGCCACTTCACCCCGTCCAGGGTGTCCACCCCCTTGGGGGTGAGGCCGGCCAGGGGGCGGGGTTCGCGGAAGGGGGTGAGGTCCAGGGGGGCCTTTAAGGGAAGGTCCAGGCGGTCGTAGGCGTGGGTGAGGCCCGTGAGGGCCTCCACCTCCTTGAACTGCTCGGCCAGGTCCTTCCCCGTGGCGGCCACGCTCTCCAGGAGAAGGAGGCTTGTGAGGATCCCGTCCCGCTCGGGAAGGTGCTCGGGGTACCCCACGCCCCCGGACTCCTCCCCGCCGATGAAGCAGTCCCCTTTGAGGAACTCCTCCTTGATCCACTTGAAGCCCACCGGGGTGGTGGTGACCCCGAAGCCGAGCCGTTCCCCCAGGCGGTCCAAAAGCCAGGTCACGGCGAAGTTCTTCACCGCCCGGCCCCTATGGCCCTTGCGGAAGCGGTAGAGGGCCAGGGTGGTGAGGACCTGGTGGGGGTTGAAGAAGACCCCGCCGGGGAGGACCACCCCCACCCGGTCCGCGTCCCCGTCCGTGGCCACGGCGAAGCTCGGGGGGGTCTCGGGGCCCAGCACCGCCAGGGTCACCCCCAGGTTCTTGGGGATGGGCTCGGGGTTCACCCCGTGGAAGAGGGGGTGGGGCTCCTCCCGGATGGGCCTTACGGGGATCTCCAGGCCCACGTGGCGGAGGAAGCCCTTGAGGAAGCCTGCCCCCGCCCCGCCCATGCTGTCGTGGTAGAGGACGCCGGAAAAGCCGGAGAGGGCCTTCAGGTCCAGGTGGGCCTTTAGGGCCTCAAAGTAGGCCTCCCGCAGGTCCAGGGTCTCGTAGGCCCCCTCCAGGGCCCGGGCCTCCTCGGGGACCAGGGCCTCGATGGCCTTGGCCTCCTCCTGGGCGATGGGCCCCCCGGTGGCGTCCTTGAACTTCACCCCGAGGTACTGGGGCGGGTTGTGGCTCGCGGTGAGCATGGCCCCGCCCGCCGCCTTAAGGTGGCGCACGGCGAAGGAGAGGAGGGGGGTGGGGACGGGGCCCTTTAGGAGGACCACTTTCAGGCCCATCCCCGCGAGGTGGCCCGAAAGGGCCCGGGCGAAGGCGTCCGCAAGGAAGCGGGTGTCGTGCCCCACCACCACGAGCCCGCCGCCCCGCTCCAGGAGGTGGCGGCCGTAGGCCTCGGCCAGGCGGTGGAGGGTGGCGAAGGTGAACTCCCGGGCGATGACCCCGCGGAAGCCTTCGGTGCCGAAGCGGATGGGCGCGCTCATCTCCATGGAAGCATAGCACATCCTCTCCCCACGGGGGGTGAGGGTGAAGTAGCATAAAAGCGTGCCCGAGGACCACCTGCTGGAACGCCTGGAGAAGCTGGAGGGGATCGTGGAGACCACGGTGCGGGTGCTCCCGCCCTTGGTTCAGGACCTCTCCCGGCGCATTGACGGGCTACGGGAGGAGATGCAGGGCGTGGCGGCCCGGCTGGAAGCCCGCATCCAACAGGCGGAGGCCAAGCTGGAGGGCCAGATCCAGTGGGTCCGGTCCGAGCTGGAGGGCTTCACCCTCATCGGGGTGGCCCTGGCCCCCCTTTCCCTGCTGCGCTAAGGGGTTAGGTAAAATGGGTCCGATGACCCGCTGGTTGGTTCTCGCCCTAGCCCTTTGTGGGCTGGTACTGGCCCAGGATTGGCGGCTTAGCCAGAGCCAAAGCTTCACCGCCCAAGGAGCCTCGGCCTGGCGCTACACCCTAAGCCCCAGGACAAAGGAGGCCCAGGAGCTTTGGCGCAGGCTTTCCGAGCAGTACCGGGACCACCTGCGGGCGGGGTACCGGGTGGACCTCGGGGGGTGGCGGGTGTACTTCCGGGGCGGGGTGCTCTGGCTTGCGCCCCACTGCCCCAAGGCGGACAACCCCGCCTGCTTCACCTTCGGGGCCCTCCCCGTGGAGAAGGCGCGGCAGGACCGCTTCCTCCTGGAGCTTGGGGCCCTCCTCGAGGAGGGCCTTGGGCGGGTCCGGGCCACGGGGGGAAGCCTCACCCTAAGCCGCCTCTTCCGGGTGGAGGTGGCCCGGGGCGCCTCGCCCCCTTACCGGGCGGCGCCTTCCGGCTGGAGGCCTTAGGCGGCCTCGAGGCTGTACAGGTAGTAGCGGGTCTCCCCCAGGACGAAGAAGGCCTCCTCCAGGGCGAGGCCCTCTATGGGGGTTTCCGGGGGGACGGAAAGGCGGAAGCTCCCCACGGCGATCCCCTCCCCGTCCACGGCCAGGGGCCCCTCGGCGAGGAGGGTGCTTTCCGCCTCGGGGTCGTTGAGGGGGGTGGCGTGGAGGCGCACCCGCTTCCCCTCGAGGCTTTTCAGGGCGTTCTTGGGGTCGGCGAAGGGGGCGCGGAAGAGGAGGCGCTCCTCCACCTCCGCCACCTCTCCCAATAGGGCGTACCGGTCCAGAGGGAGGAGGGCCTTGCCCCGCTCCAGGAGGAGGAGGAAGCGGGCCTTGTCCTCCTCGGAGAGGAGGACGGGGGCCTTGTTCCGGCCCACCCGCTCGTCCTGGTCCAGGCGCCCCTTCTCCACAAGGGCCCGGGCGGCCTCCAGGGCCTCCTCCCGGGTGGCGTAGAGGCTATAGGGGTTGATCTTGAAGAGGAGGTCGTAGCCCTTAGGCCCCTGGACGAGCCAGGCGAGGTGGAGCTCAAAGAAGCGCCGCTTGCGCCACTCGGGGTACACGAGACGAGTATACCCGGCCTTTGTGCCTTTCGCCCTTGCCCAAAACTATCCTGGGGTATACTCTAGGCCCGGTATGGCGCTTACGGAAGAGCGGGTCCTCGAGGCCCTGCGCACCGTGATGGACCCCGAGCTCGGCAAGGACCTCGTCTCCTTGGGCATGGTGGACGAGGTCCGGGTGGAGGGGGGGCGGGTGGACCTCCTGGTGAACCTCACCACCCCGGCCTGCCCCCTCAAGGGGCAGATTGAGGCGGACATCCGGCGGGCCCTCGCCCCCTTGGGGGCGGAGGAGGTCCGGGTGCGCTTCGGCGGGGGCGTGCGCCCCCCTGAGCGCTACGCCCTCCCCGGGGTCAAGCACGTGGTGGCCGTGGCCTCGGGCAAGGGCGGGGTGGGGAAGAGCACCGTGGCCGCCAACCTGGCCCTGGCCTTAAGCCGGGAAGGGGCCAAGGTGGGCCTTTTGGACGCCGACCTCTACGGGCCGAGCCAGGCGAAGATGTTCGGCCTCGAGGGCATGCGCCTCAAGGTGGACCAGGACCGCAGGATCCTCCCCTTGGAGGCCCACGGGATCAAGGTCCTCTCCATCGCCAACATCGTCCCCCCGGGGCAGGCCCTGGCCTGGCGGGGGCCCATCCTCCACGGCACCCTGAAGCAGTTCCTGCAGGACGTGAACTGGGGGGAGCTGGACTACCTGGTGGTGGACCTTCCCCCGGGGACGGGGGACGTGCAGCTCAGCCTTTCCCAGCTCACCCAGGTCTCGGGCGGGGTCATCGTCACCACGCCCCAGGAGGTGGCCCTCATTGACGCCGAGCGGGCGGCGGACATGTTCCGGAAGCTCCAGGTCCCGGTCCTCGGCGTCCTGGAGAACATGAGCGCCTTCCTCTGCCCCCACTGCGGCAAGCCCACCCCCATCTTCGGGGAGGGGGGCGGGAGGCGCCTGGCGGAGAGGCTCAAGACCCGCTTCCTGGGGGAGATCCCCCTCACCCTGGCCTTGCGGGAGAGCGGGGACCGGGGCGTGCCCGTCCTGGCGCAGGACCCCGAGG
>Ga0102876_1000387_pt1 | contig 14010 bp, 7 predicted proteins | sample Colrivmeta1548A3_FD_78446 | JGI IMG/M metagenome (GOLD analysis project Ga0102876, IMG submission 78446) | Estuarine microbial communities from the Columbia River estuary - metaG 1548A-3 | ecosystem: Environmental > Aquatic > Marine > Intertidal zone > Estuary | place: USA: Columbia River Estuary... | reverse complement strand
TCCATAAGATTCTGTATATATTTCTATAATAGAATCTGCGCCTTTAACTTGCCCTAAGGGACTTTGCTTGGGCACTTTACTCAATCCCGCACTAAGCTGTCCTTTATCCTTTTGCAAATCGCCTCCTAAAACTCCCATATAACGAAGTACCTCATCTGGAGCTAAACCAGCTTTAATCTTTGCAAATATAGGATCTAATTTATACATTTGTGCTAAGAAACCCGGAGCATCTAGGCCTTGTAATGCCTCTGGGATTAGATTTTCAATAACGCCCTCTGAAAATTCGTTCTTTAAGTCTAATTCTCTAGCTAAAATAAGCAGTTTTCTCCCTACGTCATTTCCGCTGAGGTCTTCTCTTGGGTCTGGCTCTGTATAACCTTTCTCTAAAGCCTCTTGAACAACTTGTGAGAAGGGAAGGTCTGTGGTAGAAAAAGTATTGAATATATAACTGAGCGAGCCAGAGAATACCCCCCTAATCTGAGTGATGTTCTCGCCGGAAAGATGCAGTAATTTAATGGTGTCTATGAGTGGTAATCCCGCACCTACATTGGTCTCATACAGATATTGCTTTTGATATTCCCCAAGGGTTTTTCTCAGTGCTTTATATTGTATAAAAGGCAGTGTATTGGCAATTTTATTAGAAGAAACCAAGTCATAACCATGGCGTACAAAGCCTTCATAATGTTGCACAAAAGTACTGCTTGCCGTATTATCTACGAGTAATAAATTTTCCAAATGCTGCTCCTGTGCGAACAAAAAGAGGGCTTCAAAATCCAAAAGAGTTGTTGAATTGGCCAGATCTGCCCGCCAATCTTTAGTGGCTTTTCCAATACCCTTAGCATCTAACAACATTTTTTTAGAATTTACAAGAGCAAAAATCTGGAGTTTAATCCCTTTTCTCTCCTCTATTTGTGGGGCTGTCTTCAGAATCTGATCTACCAATGCACCGCCAACCTGACCCACCCCTACAACGACAATATTTACCTTTTTAGCTTGACCAAAAATCTGGGCATGCATGACATTCAGTGCCTTATTCAAGTCTTTTTTAAGCAATACCATGGAAACATTTTTACCCGTGACCGTATTGTTAAATAGCAAAGGTACTATTTGATTGTTGATAAGTGCATTATAAGGTTTGTGAAAAGAACTCAAGTCTTGGCCTACTATAGAAATAACAGACACCTGATCTACCGCATATATTCTATTGACATCTTGGGCGTAAAAATCTTGTTCAAATTCTCGCTCTAAGGAAATAATCGCCTCGGTTGCGTCCTTTGCAGCAACCACCAAACCAATGCCTCTTTCAGAAGAACCCTGAGAAATAATACTGACACTAATATGGGCATTCCCCAGGGTTTTAAATATACGGGCATCTACACCTGCTTTTCCCAACAGCCCACGTCCTTCTATGTTTATAAGGGTCACATCTGCAATGACTGACAGTGATTTAATACCAGCCTTAGTAGGCGTTGCACTGATAAGAGTCCCTTCGTTGTCTGCCTTGAAAGTATTTAAAATTCTAAGGGGGATGTTTTTTTCTATAAGTGGGATAATGGTTTTGGCATGGAGTATGGTTGCCCCAAAATTTGCCAATTCGTTGGCCTCACTGTAAGAAAGTGCTGCAATCTTTTCTGCCTCTGGGACCAAGCCCGGATCTGCAGTGTAAATTCCGTCTACATGGGTGAAATTCTGTAGCTCTCCAGCCTCCAGGAAACTGGCCAATAAAGCGGCTGAATAATTACTGCCATTACGACCTAGTGTTGTAGTTTCTCCTTTTTCATTCGATCCTATAAAACCAGTAAATACAGGAATAACACCTGCTTGCAATCCGTCATAAGCTTCCAATACACACTGCTTAGAAAGGGACTCTTTTACAGATGCATTGCCAAAGTCACTATTGGTTTTAATAAGATTTCTAGTATCTAAAAGTTGTGCGGCTATTCCTTGCTGTGAAAGTAAATAAACCAGTGTTTTTGCAGCGAGCAATTCTCCAAAAGACAAGACTTGATCTTTGGTCTTTTCACTGTAATCTTTAATGAGGGCTACCCCGGCTAAAATCTGACTCAGTTGTTCAAAGTCATGGGCCAAAATAGGCTCCTTTAATGGCGTGGTTTGTTGGGCTTTGAAAAAGTCCAGGGCTGGATGGTAATCCTGGCCTTGGGACGCCAGTTCCAACAAACGCTCTAGCTGGTCAGTGGCATTGTCTCTGGCAGAAACCACTACAGCAATGGGTTGTTGGGCTTCTTTTTTAGCAGCCACGATGTCAATTACTTTGGAAAGGCCCTCTCCATTAGCCAAGGAAGTGCCTCCAAACTTTAACACCTGCACCTTGGCCTTTGCCGCTTGGGGCTTAAATACACCAGTTAAAAGTACCTCTAACTGCTCAAATTCTAACAAAAAGGCATCGTGCCCATGCACAGAAGTAATTTCTCCATAGGTTACATTGGACTGAGATTGCGCCAGTTGCTTAAAGGTTTCTTTATTTTCACTGGCCGTAAAAAACAAATCTGAGTCTACCCCTATAATGTGAATATGGGTATCGCTTTCTTGTAATTTTTTAAAGGCCTCTGGGCCGTTTTTAGTAATATCTATGGATCGCAACAGCTGATTCACCAATTTATAGGCAGACAACTGAAACCTAGATTGTAATTTCTCCCCATGATGGGTGAGCCAACTCTCCACATTAAATACCTGAAGTGCTTCATTGGTACTTCGGTTAAAACGCTGGTTAAAAGATTCCGGTGTTCTGTAACACAACATGGCGTGCATGCGTGCGTCGTGTACCGGCTGCTTAGAATTTAATAAAAATTGTTCTTGTATTTGACAATTGGCAATCAGCCAATCGGTAGATTTCCAATCAGACGCTACTGGAATTAAATGCGACGTAACCACTGGATTTAAAGCAGCCATTTCCCAAGCAATTCCACCACCGAGAGAACCACCAATAATGGCGTAAAGTTTTGAAATTTCTAAGGCTTCCAGTCCCAATAAAAATAACTGAGCCATGTCTTTGGCTACAAATTGTTTGTACTCCTCTATGACAAAACCGTCGTATCCATTGCCTGGAATATTAAAAGCCAAGACGGCAAAACGATTCGTATCAATGCATTTATCTGTTCCTATAAGGGCAGACCACCAACCACCCTCTCCAGCCACATTTGAGTTTCCTGTAAGGGCATGGTTAACCAATACAACAGGGGCCTGATTTAATGGAAGACCAAAGTGCTCATAGCTCAAGGAAATGTCTTGAGTATGATTCGACTGTGTTTTAAAGGCTTTAATAGCGAGCTTTTTCATAAAAAATAAAATAAAGTGCCTACCCCTTTTAAAAAAGTAGGCACAAAATAATTACACCAATTGTGTGGCTTTAATAGTTTCAAAAACAGCGGTTAAATCTGCCTTTAGATCTTCTATATCTTCTAATCCCACAGACAACCTAATGAGATCTTGCGTTACGCCAGTTGTCAATTGAGCGTCTGGAGATAATTGCTGGTGTGTAGTACTCGCAGGGTGAATAATCAGTGATTTGCTGTCACCAATATTCGCCAATAAAGAGAATAATTTGGTTTCATTGGCTACTTTTTTTGCAGACTCAAAACCGCCTTTTACCCCAAAAGTCACAATACCACTCTGCCCTTTAGGCAAGTAAGTTTTTGCTATTTCACGGTAGGCGCTTGAATCCAATCCTGGATAATTCACCCAAGAAACCAGCTCTTGCGCTTCTAGCCAAGAAGCCAATGCCAAGGCGTTTTCAGAGTGCTTGGCAATTCTAATGGTCAAGGTTTCTAAACCTTGCAAAATCTGAAAGGCATTGAAAGGACTAATAGCCGCCCCATAATCTCTAAGACCTTCAATCCTCACTTTAGCAATAAAAGACGCTGCCCCCAAAGCCTCGTGATAAATAAGTCCGTGATAGCCCGCAGAAGGTTCTGTAAATTCTGGGAATTTCCCATTGCTCCAATCAAAGGTTCCAGCGTCTATAATGGCCCCACCCAAAGCGGTTCCATTTCCATTAATATACTTGGTCAGCGAATGAATCACAATATTAGCCCCGTGCGCAATAGGGTTTAACAGTGCTGGAGTAGCCACGGTATTGTCTACAATAAAGGGTACTTTAGCTGCTTTAGCATAAGCTGCAATAGCCTTTAAATCCAATACATCTAATTTTGGATTTCCCAAAGACTCTGCAAAGAAAGCCCTGGTATTTTCCTGTACCGCCAACTCAAAGTTGGCAGGATCTGAAGGGTCTACAAAAGTGGTTGTAATCCCCAATCTAGGTAGGGTTACGTTAAGTAAATTATAGGTTCCCCCGTACAAACTATTAGAGGCCACAATATGGTCTCCCGCTTTTAAAAGCACTAGTAAGGAGGTCGCAATGGCTGCGGTTCCAGATGCAGTTACTACAGAAGCAATACCGCCTTCTAAAGCAGCCAAACGCTGTTCTAAAATGTCTGTGGTAGGGTTGTTAATTCTGGTGTAAATATTTCCTGGCTCTGCCAAAGAAAATAAATTAGCCGCATGCTCTGCGCTGTCAAAGACATAGGCAGTACTCTGATAAATGGGTACAGCCCTTGTGCCTCCAGTTAATTTTGGATCGTGCCCAGCGTGTAATGCGTTTGTGGCAAATTGTTTGTTTTTTTCGGTACTCATGATTTTTGTTTTTTAATGTTAAAAAAATAATTAAAAAGCCAAACCCCTTCTAGCGGCGCCACTAGATGGGTAAAAATCGAAAAAGTTATATAAGAAAGTTCGCTTACAGACGGTAAGCATTCCGGTTATCTATTCTCAAATGAGATAGAATGTAGCACCTTCTTTGAACGATACAAAGGGTTGCTAAGGCTTCACAGGGTCTAATCCCTCCACCTTTCTTGATAACTATTCAATAATTGTTTGAACTTATTTCAAAGATACCGCAAGTGAGTTAAAACACCCACTCACAGCAACTTATATCACAAATCAAAGGCTTTTTGTACCTCTGACACTTTATCTAATTGTTCCCATGTAAATAGGGTCACTTCTTTCTCTACCCTCCCGTTGTAAGGAGACTCAAAGACTTTGGTTACTTTTCTAGGGGTTTTTCCCATATGACCGTAAGCAGCCGTTTCTAAATAAATAGGGTTACGCAATTGTAATCGCTCTTCAATAGCATGCGGACGCATGTCAAAAATTTCACTTACTTTTTTAGCTATTTCACCATCTGTTAGGCCTGTGGCCGATGTCCCATAAGTGTCTACATAAATACTCGTAGGCTCCACCACACCAATAGCGTAACTGAGTTGCACCAGGATTTCTGAAGCCACTCCAGCTGCCACTAAATTCTTAGCCGCATGTCTGGCTGCATAGGCAGCCGAACGGTCTACCTTAGAAGGGTCTTTACCGCTAAAAGCACCACCTCCATGGGCCCCTTTACCGCCGTAGGTATCTACGATAATTTTTCTTCCAGTTAGGCCAGTATCTCCATGAGGACCACCAATCACAAACTTGCCCGTAGGGTTAATATAATAGGTGATCTGGTCATTAAACAAGGCCTGCACATGGGTGGGAAATTGCGCAATCACTCTTGGAAAAAGCTTTTCAATAATATCTTTTTTAATAGTGTCTAACATGGCCTGATCATCTTCTAAAAAGGGATCGTGCTGTGTAGAAACTACAATCGTGTCTATTCGCTGCGGTGTATTGTCGTCTGAATATTCAATAGTTACTTGGGCCTTGGCATCTGGCCTGAGGTAAGGAATCTCTGTTGCTTCCCTTCTCATGGCTGCCAGTTCCTCTAAGATTTTATGAGAAATATCTAGCGCCAAAGGCATGAAGTTCACTGTTTCTTTGGTCGCATAGCCAAACATCATTCCCTGATCTCCTGCACCCTGCTCTTCCTTAGTTGCCCTGTCTACTCCTTGATTAATATCCTGAGACTGCTCATGTATTAAAGAAATTACCCCACAAGAGTCTCCACTAAACTGGTACGCCCCTTTGGTATAGCCAATTTTGTTGATTACATCTCTGGCTATTTGCTGAACGTCTAAATACGTATTGCTTTTCACTTCTCCTGCCAAGACCACTTGTCCAGTAGTCACAAGGGTTTCACAAGCCACTTTACTCTGAGGATCAAAGGCCAAAAAATTATCCAATAAGGCATCTGATATTTGATCAGCAATTTTATCTGGGTGTCCCTCACTAACAGATTCTGAAGTAAATAAATAAGCCATAGCATCAATTTTTAAAGTTGACGAGTGCGAATTTGACTTTTTAGCGGGGGTTTGTCACTACATTGAAAAACGTAGTGAACTGCTTTAGCACTTTTTTTTTACACAAGCCTTATGAAGCTTTGTAAAGAGGTTGCAATCAGTCAAATCCTTCCTCTTAATAAATAAAGTACAAATGTATGCTAGGTTTTTTTTAAAAACAACACAATATCTAATTTTTTTTTTACAAATCGTATTTAAGCTTAAACACCACATACCTAGGCTGTACCATATAAGCAGATGAACTGATGAATAAATCATTGAATCCATCTTGGTTCAACGCATCTGTATTCAGGGCATTGGTTACTTGAATATTGTATTCCCATTTACTGTCTTTTTTCTGGTAAGACAGATTGGCATTTAAAAAGGCATACTCGTTGTCTGCTGTTTTAGCAGCATCTCTGTAGTGGTAATAATCGTAGTCTGCAGTAAAAATAAACGATTTTAAAAACAGCATATCCAACTTAGCAAAAGGCCTGTCTGTATAAAAAGTACTCAACCTACCTGCATTGTTATAATCATTTACGGTATAAGAATAACCCAATTCTAAATTAGGTGCCGCTCTGAAATTTGTTGCTAAAGACCCCCTATACGTCTGGGTAAAAGATTTAGACACTCTAGGGGTATTGTTAATGACATTGTTTAGTATAGACTGAGAAAAATTGGCCCTACTACTGACCTTAAGTTTTCCAAAAGTTCTCTGGTAATTGGCAGAACCCGTAAAAGTCTCATCTGGCAAAGCCGCATTAATGGTCGTATTTACTTGGTTTATCCCAGTAATGACTCCTGCATTTTTGAAAGCATCTATTCTTTTGTTGTAAGCAAAATTGGCAAATATGTTTTGAAAATTAAACATATTAAAACTAAAAAAATTCAAACTTGCACTGTGGTATAAAGCGCTCTCTAGATCTCTATTCCCTTGATAAATAGCGTTGTAGTTGCTAAACACATAACCCGCAGCCAGGTTATTTATGTCCGTAAACTCTCTAGAAATACTGTAATTCAAACGAATATTCTCGGACTTTCTCATCTGAAAATTAACAAACAAATCCGGTACAATATTGGTTAGATTGTCTGTCACAGTACTACCTAATTGAGTATTTTTTGCACTGTATTGGTGTATATTAAAGCCTGGGTTAAAAGTAAATTTTCCTGTAATCACCTTGTAGTGAAAACCGGCATAAATGTCATTAAAACTAAAAGAAACCCAATTGTTAAAAAGGTTTTCATCTAGACTATTTATGGCGCCTCCAGAAAGGGTTTCAAAAATATCTGAGTTAAAATCTTGTTGGCTAAGCGTTGTTCCTAAAGTGAAATTTAAATTGCTCTTTGGACCAGTCACTAAATAATAATCTAGCTTGGCGTCTAATTTATTAGTGGTCACTTCCTGTCCTTGGTTAATATTAAAACCCAAACCGTTTCCTACCAAAGGTAACACACCATTAAAGGGCTCCTGCGTCCTAACGGCATTGTAAAATGGATCTTCTTTTTGGTACATATGCTGCCCTTGAAAAGCAAATATATGCGCGTCTGACAAGGTGTAATACAAGCCTGTATTTTGGGTAATTGTAATAGGATCTTGGGTATTGTTCTCTACAATATCTTCATTGACTAAAGCCCTAGAGGAAAGCATACGCTCCTCTTCTTGAGAAGATTGTTTTAGCAGCACATCATAGTCCCACTGTAATTGTGAAGAGGGCTTATACCTGGCACTAAACTTACCCAATCCCAAGCTAGCTTTCTGGTTCGTATTGGTGGTAGATTGCTCCGTTTGGTTAGACACAATAAACTGCCTAGCGGTAATGGTTTCTAACAAGGTTCCTGTATAAGAGTAAATAGCAAAACCACTCAAGTCTAATGCAGGAGTAGCAGCGTAGTTAAAATTGGCTGCACCAAATTTAGTGTCTATGGCTTTGGCCCTGTTATTTTGCAACAATGATATGCCCAATGAATTATTAGTGGCATTAAACTGAGTACCCCCTGCCCTACTAAAATTAGCCATGCCCCCAGTAAAATTGAAAAAATCTCTTGGTGTAAAAGGCAATTCTCCAATATTATTAACATCCGTAATAAGATTTACTGAAAATTTGGGGCTGTAATAAAACACTTTAGGATGGGCTAAAAAAGTGTCCTCCAAACCTTTACCTGCGGTAATTTCCCCAAACCAAAATCTTTCTTTACCTTCTTTGAGTTTAATATTAATAGCCACATTATCTTGGTTATTAGTCACCCCACTCAATTGGCTCACCTCGGAATAGTTTCTAAGCACCTCTACTTTGGAAATGGCGTTTGCCGGAATATTTTTTGTAGCCAATTTGGTGTCTCCGTCAAAGAAATCTTTACCGTTCACCATAATTTTACCCACCTTTTTGCCTTCTGCTTCTATTTCTCCCTCGTCATTTATTTCTAAACCTGGAAGCTTCTTAATGACGTCTGCTAATTTTTTCTCAGTGCCACTTACAAAAGAATCTGTATTGTACACGATAGTATCGCCCTGAATGGTCACTGGAATTTCATAAGTAAGCTCCACCTCATCTAAGGCCTCTGCCTGGGGGTCTAGTGACACATCCTTTAAAAAATCCTGTAAAGTGGTCGTAACCAGATACTCTTTTGGTGTGAAACCAATATAACTCACCTTGACCCTATAAGTGGTATTGGCATTGACTATAATTTTATAGCGGCCATTTGGATCCGTAATACCAAAACCATCTAAGGCTTTAGTGGCCTCATTAATAGCCACTACATTGGCCATATCTAAACCCACACCCAAAGAATCTTTAACGACTCCTGTAATGGTTACTTTTTGTGCTTGAACCAATTGTACAAAGCCAAACAAAAGTGTAGCCAAGACATATTTTAAACTTTTTTTCATTAATTGCGAATCATAATACTGTGACCTCCAGACCTACCCCTGCCTCTAAATTGTTCCGACATTTCCAATGCCTTTTTAGTCATGGTCTCTTGGTATTCTTTTTGTGAAATTTTCTTACCCTTTTTAGGGGCCTCTATCGTTAAAGTTTCCTTGGGGTTTAAAGTGATTTTAGAACATAAAATAGCGGTTCTACCTTCAGAAACCTCCAAGATAAGTCCCGGTAATCCCCAATATTCTCCAGGTCCTTGGCTAATTGGAATATCCAAAGTATACCAGGCAGTCACGATTACTTCACTGGGCATCTCTATTCTGGATGCCAAAGAATTTTCTCCTTCTTTATTGGTTTTAGTTGAATCCTTTTCAGTAGTAAGCCCTTTTTCATTTTCAGCTGTGCTATTACCCCTTTGTCCTGGCCTCATTCTACCAAACATAGATCTCATGGTGGTGTCTAGTTGTTTGACAGCAGTGGCTTTATAGCAGGTGTATTGTCCTATTTGCTTTGTTTCTGCGGTCATGGTCCAAGCCAAGGGCTTTAAAGTATCCTCTACCAAAAAGGGCTTTCCAAAAATGTCTGTCTCGTTTGTATAGGTTTGGGCCTGTATGTCTTTATAATAGGCTCCAGAACCACCACCTAAACCCATAAACCGCATTCCGCCTCCGCCTCCTGCACCAGGCTGATCTAATTTTTGCTCCTCTTGATAAGTGGATCTGGTTCGGTCAAAATTCAACACAAAAGTCTTTTCAAGCATAGACTTCATGCGCTCTTGAATCAGCTTCTTTTGGGCTTCAGGCATTTGTCTGCCTCCGAAATTCATGTCTACCGTTGATTTGGACATATAGGTAGCCGTCCCCTGAAAGTCTTGAGCAGCTCCAACTGTTTGCACTACTATGATTATAAAAAGCGTCTTAAAAAATGTGTTCATAATGATTAAGTGTTTAACCTTTGACTAAAGGATTTGTGAAAAGTTTAATCTAAAATAAAAAAAATCCTCCTTCAAAATAGAAAAAAGCCTATCATCCAAAAATGGCAAATACTTTTAGTCATTTAGATTTTATAAAATTGTAGAATTTAGGTATCTTGTTGCCCCCTTATATAGGAAGACAATAACCTAACCAAATACCAAAAAGTATGCATGTAGCCATTGCCGGAAACATTGGAGCTGGAAAAACCACGCTCACACAATTACTCTCTAAGCACTATAACTGGGATGCTCACTTTGAAGAAGTAGAAGACAATCCATACTTAGATGACTTCTACAATCAAATGGAAAGGTGGAGTTTTAACCTCCAAATTTTCTTTCTCAACAGCAGGTACAGACAAATTCTAGAGATTAGAGAATCCGGTAAAAATATTATCCAAGACAGGACCATTTATGAAGACGCCTTTATATTTGCCCCTAACTTACACGCTATGGGGCTAATGACCAATAGAGATTTTAACAACTACAAACAGTTGTTTGAACTGATGGAAAAATTAGTGCAACCACCAGAGCTAGTGATCTACCTTAGGAGCTCTGTACCCAATTTGGTCAGTCAAATTCAAAAAAGAGGCCGTGAATACGAAAATACCATCTCTATAGACTACCTCAGCAGACTAAACGAACGCTATGAAGCGTGGGCACACGGATACACCAATAGTAAATTATTGGTCATAGATGTAGACCCTTTAGATTTTGTATCCAAACCAGAAGACTTGGGAACCATCATTGAAAAAATAGACGCGGAGATTAATGGTTTGTTTTAAACTCAAAGAACCTCCAACACCTTTATACTATTTCCTCTAAAGGAAAAGGATTCTCCAGCTTTTTTGCCGAGTAGTAATTGCCCTATGGGACTTTGGGGAGAGATGCAGTAGATTTTTTTGTCGTTGTGGGAGAAGGCATCGGCCGGGACGGCCAAAAAATAACTAGCCAAACTGGTATTCACTAAGGCACCAGGAGCTATATGTACTGTAGTGGGCTTATTTTTCAAAGCGTCCAGTGTCTTTATATCTTGATCATTGCGTTCGCGTTGTTGTGCTAATTTTTCTCGCTCTAGCTGAATCATGGCGCGACCGGTTTCGTGTTTGTCTCCGGCAGAGCTTTTCCCTTCACTATCTAGAGATTCAAGTAAAGATTGGTCTTGACTTAAATAGCCTTTGGCTTTTTGACGCAAATAAGATTCACAGTGGTGGTAGACGGCTGTTTTAATCAATGACATATTTTTCTGTTGTATAAAAAAGCCCATAACCAAATGGCCATGGGCTTTTTGGGGCTAAGCCCTTATGTTTGAGTGTTTATTTACGCACGTCCATTTTTTGAATTTCTATGCTAATCTCACTACCGGATTGGCTGTCTATGTCGGCCTGAAAGGCAGCCAACTCTTCCTGCACACTGGCTTCTGTACCTTCAAATACACGCTCTACTGTTTTAGTTTCACCATTTTCAGTAATGGTGTAAACTACACTTGCAGACACCTGGTCTTGGTTGTTAGAAGTCGCATTCACAGAAACTGAGATCTCTTGGTGAGATTTATGCAATCCTTCTGAGGTATGTCCTTCTCCCAAAATAGGGGCAATCACCAGACCCACAAGGCAGGTTAACTTAATTAAAATATTCATAGAAGGTCCTGAGGTATCCTTAAAAGGATCTCCCACCGTATCTCCAGTAACCGCAGCTTTGTGGGCGTCTGAACCTTTATAAGTCATTTCTCCGTTAATCATTACACCAGCCTCAAAAGACTTTTTAGCGTTGTCCCAAGCACCTCCAGCATTGTTTTGGAAAATAGCCCACATAACACCACTCACACAAACACCAGCCATATACCCTCCTAAAGGTTCTGCACCAAAAACCAGTCCAATAAAAATTGGGGTAATGATGGTAATTAAACCTGGCAAGATCATTTCTCTAAGGGCTGCTTTGGTAGAAATGTCTACACATTTAGCGTATTCTGGCGTACCAGTTCCTTCCATGATTCCTGGAATTTCACGGAACTGTCTTCTCACCTCTTGTACCATTTCCATCGCAGCTTTTCCTACAGATTGCATGGCCAATGCAGAGAAGACCACTGGGATCATTCCTCCTACAAATAGCATGGCCAACACGTCTGCTTTAAATATATTGATACCGTCAATCCCGGTGAAAGTCACGTAGGCAGCAAATAAGGCCAAGGCAGTTAGTGCTGCAGAGGCAATAGCAAAACCTTTACCAACGGCTGCAGTAGTGTTTCCTACCGAGTCTAAAATGTCTGTACGCTCCCTTACTTCTGGGGCCAATTCACTCATTTCTGCTACCCCTCCTGCGTTGTCTGCAATGGGTCCAAATGCGTCTATGGCTAATTGCATGGCTGTGGTGGCCATCATGGCCGATGCCGCAAGCGCCACCCCATAAAAACCGGCCAATTCATAAGATCCGTATATGGCGGCTGCGAATAAAATAACCGAAGAAAAGGTAGATTTCATTCCCACCGCTAATCCTGCAATAATGTTGGTGGCAGCCCCTGTAGAACTGTTCTCCACTATATCCATGACAGGTTTTTTACCCAATGAAGTGTAATATGCTGTAACAAAAGAAATTAAGGCACCTACCGCCAGTCCAATACAGGCTGCATAAAATACGTTAATGGAAGGAATGTCTTTAATACCCTCGCCAAAGAAATTCATCTGAAGGGTGGCTGGAAGCATCCAGTCTATTAAAAACCAAGAGGCTACTAAGGTCAGTGCAATGGCTACCCAGTTACCCGTGTCTAATGCGCGTTGCACTTGAGATTCTTTAGCATCGTTTGAGGAAATTCTCACTAAGAAAGTTCCTACTATAGAGGCTAAAATCCCTACACCTGCTATCACAATAGGCAATAAAATAGGGCCCATATTGTTAAATACATCTGTGAATGATCCTCCAGCAGACATGTCTTTAATTAAGTAATTCCCCAATACCATTGCGGCCAATACGGTTGCTACATAAGAGCCAAAAAGGTCTGCCCCCATTCCGGCAACGTCGCCTACATTGTCTCCTACGTTGTCTGCAATAGTGGCTGGGTTTCTTGGGTCGTCTTCAGGAATCCCTGCTTCTACTTTTCCTACTAAATCTGCGCCTACGTCTGCCGCTTTGGTATAAATACCCCCACCCACACGAGCGAAAAGTGCAATAGATTCTGCTCCTAAGGAGAATCCGGCGAGCGTTTCTAGTACTACGGTCATATTCTCGTAAAAGCTTCCATCTGCACCCATAAATTGGCCTAAGAAAAATAAGAACAATAAACTGAGTCCTAAAACCGCTAAACTAGCCACCCCTAAACCCATTACGGTACCACCACTAAAAGATACTTTTAATGCTTGTGGTAAGCTGGTCTTGGCTGCTTCTGCTGTTCTTGCGTTGGAATCTGTGGCAATTCTCATCCCTATATTTCCCGCTAAAGCAGATAGAATGGCCCCAAAAATAAAAGCGGGCACAATCATCCAACTGGTGGTTTCTACCACCAATGATATTCCGTATAATGCCACAGAGGCAATAACCACAAAAATGGCTAAAAGCCTGTATTCTGCTCCTAAAAAGGCGAGCGCTCCTTCCTTGATGGCTTTAGAAATGCCTTGCATTTTTTCATCGCCAGCGGGCTGTTTTTTAACCCATGCCATTTTAACAAACATGAATAATAATCCTAAAACAGCTAAGGCTATAGGAAGAAAAATAATATTAGATTCCATAAATAAGTAATTGAGTTTAAGTTTAGTTTATGTTATAAGCCCCCTAATGTAGCAAAATATGCGTTAAAAAAAAAGGCGCCCCTGCGGGGTGCTTTTTTGAATTTTTTTTGCTCAGTCTACTTAATAGTTACCTCAGCTAATGGAACGTCTGAATCTTTAAAACGATTCAAGCACTTGGCCACAATTTCTTTGGCCTCGTGAACGTCTCCCCATCC
>Ga0102876_1000340_pt1 | contig 15130 bp, 15 predicted proteins | sample Colrivmeta1548A3_FD_78446 | JGI IMG/M metagenome (GOLD analysis project Ga0102876, IMG submission 78446) | Estuarine microbial communities from the Columbia River estuary - metaG 1548A-3 | ecosystem: Environmental > Aquatic > Marine > Intertidal zone > Estuary | place: USA: Columbia River... | reverse complement strand
TATCAAGAATGGGAGAGTGGTATGATTAAGGCTGAGTTAGCCAACCCATTCAATCAACTTAGTATATTGACAGATGCGGTTGATAAGGTTCCGGGAACAAATGACTCCTACACATTCACATATAATGCTGAATTAGCCAAAACTAATCCTAAATATATTTTTATTGAAGACGATGGGTCAGGTATGACTAAACCAAAGTTTACTGAAGAACAAACAAAAGTAGCTAGTGACTTCCTTCGCGTGCAAACACGCAATGCTGTAGACCAACAGACAAAGACTGATCTTCAAGCAGAGCCTTCTATTCAATACGCTCCTAACTATAATAATAACAACAACAATGGTAATGGCAATAAAACAGATAAAGTTTCTTATTATGAGAAGGCCAACAATGCTATGAGAACAGGTAATTTAGGTGCATTAAATACTACAGACTACAGCTTCCATTTTGATAATAAGGGCGGTAAGAATGTAATGTATGTGGCATCAGGAGGTAATGTTGATTATGGAACAAAGCCTGATAAATTCAAACCTGTTACAAATGCTGATGATTTAGCTTCTTACTTAGCAGGTATTGATCCAAAGCAAGCTCAAGAAGTTTACAAAGAAGGTAAAGATCAATTTAAAAATATTCATGGCTTTACATTATTTGGAGCTTATTTACCTTCAGATTCAACATTCAGCCAAGATAAGATATATAGCTCTTCAACATATACCGATGAGGAGAGAGAAAAAAGAACAGGTCAAGCTTCATCAAAAACCAAAACATCAGGTGGAAGTGCTGAAAATAGCGGAGGTAACGCTAGAGGGGGCTAGTAATATTATAAGTATATTTGCATATGAATGAACAGCTATTAAAAGACTTCATTGCCACTGCACAGAAGTATAATTACAATTGGAACAAGGCATTTGGATTATTCCCTGAATTAAAAGGATACGATCAGCAATTATTGAAAGACTATGTTGCTACTGCCGAGAAGAATAATTACGATTATAAAAAAGTAAACTCGCTGTTCCCTGAGTTTGGTTTCAATCAAGAACCTGTAAAAAAAAAAGAGTCTACCGTATCGGCTTCCAAATTGGAAAAACCTACATCGGGTTCTTCTTCTCGAAGATTTGAGGGGGTTACTGAAGAGCCTATTTCTCAAAAGAAAGTCAGAACTGAAGACTATTTAGATCAGGTTCAAAACATTCAGAAAAAACCTAAGGCAACAACTCAAAAGGTTGAAAGCACATTTGAGCAACCTAAGGAAACAAAGCCAAGTGTAGAATTTGATACATTGAGTGACAAAGAAGCCATGCAAATGATGGCTGAAGACTTTGGTAAAAAAGAATTTGAGGCTTATTCTTCTATTAATGAAATTCCATCCTCAAAAAAACTTAGAGATTTAGATGAGGAGACAACTGCCAATATTTTAAATAAGCAATTTGAAGGAACAAATTTAGAATTTAAAAAATTAGGTTGGCAACTAACAGTCACATCAAAAATAGGAGATGGTATTAATAGTACTATTCTAAACCAAGAAACAATTGACTTATCAGATCCTAATGCTGACAAGGAATTAAAAAGTTTTGTCTCTACCAATCTAGTAAAGAAATCAGAAAGAGAACAGTTTGAAAATGCACAAAGCGTAGAAGACTTAGTCGAATTAGTTGGGTCTAATCCAAATAAATTCAAAGCATCATTGCTAGAAGGAATGGATGTAGATAGTTATTTTGAAAGAGAAAGACAACTTCTTAATGGAGAAATGACTAGAGCTAAGGCTGATACTTATGATTCTGACTTAAAATCATACGAGCAAAAAGTTGCTAAATTCAATCAGGATGTAAAAGGCGGTAAAATGTCTAAGGCTGATTTTGATGCAAGATCATCAGAGCTTGAGAATGAACGTAATTCTTTGACGCAAAGAAGAGACATTATGTCAAGCGTCATTCGTAAAGCTGAAAAGATTGATAAGCTTACAAATAACTTAGAAGATGCCAAAGTTATTACGGCTGCCGAAAGAGAGAAACAAGGTAGCCTTACAGGTCTTGTACTTAGAGGTGTTGGAGAAGGATTGACAGATGTGTCTCAGGCGATGATTGACTTTGGTATTGCAGGAGCAGCAGCTGTAACAGATGCTAAAACTCTTGCAGATGCAATTACACCGGGTGAATATGAAAGGCTAAAAGAGTTAGGATTCAGTGATGATGAGATAAAAAATGAAATTCAGAAATCAGTAAAAAACAAAGCAAATCAAGTTTTAAGAAGTGTTCCTGATGCATTTGGTATGGGAACTACTGAAGAATATGCAAAGTCAACTGATAGAGGAGTTATAGAACAAGCCGCTTTTGCGATAGGAGAAAGCTTAGGAGCTGTAGGTGGTGGTCTTGCTACCGCAGGAACTAATGCAGGATTCTTTGCAATGTCATACAATGCACTTGAAGACCAAATGAGAGGTCCTCAATTTGATGCATTGAGCGAAAATGAAAAGAAAATAATGTCTGTACCTTATGGTCTAGTCATTGGGGCTCTTGAGAAGTTAGGAGCTAAAGTCGCTACAGGCGCTGCAAAAAACAAAACGCTCGGAATGTTTTCTGAGTATATCATGTCAAAGACATTTAGCTCTCTTCCAAAAAACGCTTCGCTATTAGAAATTAAAAGTGCAATTGACAAAAGTGTTGCAGCGAGCGTAGCTAATGGAATGCTTAAGATTACAGGTGCAGGTATAGTTGAGGGTGGTACCGAGTTTACTCAGCAGATTTTTGAAGGAGTAGAAAAGGATATAGCTAATAGAATCATCCAATCAAACCAATTAGACAAAGCCAAGGAAGAAGGTGGTGGTACTGTATCCAAAGAAATATACAATCAAATTGTACAGAATAAATTCTTTAAAGATGCTGCTGACCTATCAACTACTGAAGGTATAGGGCAGCTATTAAAAGAATCAGGTAATGCATTTCTTGTTGGAGCTGTAGCCGGTGGTATGGGTAGTACAGCATCAGTCGGTGTAGTAGAACCTATATCAAACAAAGTTTCAAATAATAGATTTGCTGTATATAGAGATATCATATTAAATGATGATGCCCGTGAGGGAGCTATATCTTCAATAAATAAAAAGGTTGAGGATAATCAAATAACAAGGGAACAAGCTGATGAGGAAATAAAATCCATCAATGAAGCGTATCCTGCACTAAGACAAATACCAACGAACTTTTCAGTCGGAGCTCAAAGGGAAGCCTTTGGGTTATTGATGGAAAGAGAAAGTTTAGATAAAGAAATAAAAGATAAAGACCCTAACCTTGTTGCAAAACAAAAGGATAGAGTCGCTGAGATTAACGAACAATTAAAAGGATTAAGTTATGCCGTTCAAGAGCAAGGCACAGATGCGGTTCCTGTTCAGTCAGGAGCCGGAGTTAGCCAACAAATGGAGGAAGGAAAACCCGCAACAGAACCTCAAGTCGTTACCGGAGAAACTATCACAGAAGAAGTTGAAGTCGAAGGACCTAAAGCAGAGCAGCCTCAAGCAGAAGTCGCTCAAGAAGAAGTAGTTGAAAAGCTAACTGTAAATCCATTAGAAGGATATTCATTTGAATATGAATCAGAGAATGATATTCCTGCTGAACTCAAAGGAGTTGAGCCAACAGGCAGAACAGAAACCAAAGTAGGTAGAGGCAAGAATGCTAAAACCAATCTAAAGCTTACATTTACCGGGCAGCAGTTAATAGATGCAGGGTTAGCAGCTACACCTGAATCGCAAACTGAAGTTGTACAAGAGACTGTACAACCTACTGTACAAGCAGCGCCAACTGCAAAGATTGAGACCATTGAGGTGCAGGAAGTGCCACAGGTTGAGCAGACATTGGATGATCTTACTCAGCAAAACAATGTGCTTACACAGAATGACTTTACTGCAGCGAAAATACGTAATGTAGGAAAGGAGAAAATTGTTGCTCAAATTACAAGAGCTGCCAAGGCAATTTCTAAAGTATTGCCAAAGGTTAAGATTGTTGTTCACGCAACACCTGAGGCATTTGTTGAGGCAACAAAAGACATGGACGGAAGACTATCAGAAGGTGGTCTATATGATCGTAAGACAGGTCAGATACATATCAACCTTGAGAAGGCAACCAATAGAACGGTACCTCACGAGGTATTCCATGCCTTGATACTATCAAGAGTCAACACAGATGTTGAGGCACAAAGACTAACTCGTTCAATGATTAACTCAGTTCGTAAGTCACTCAAGAAAGCTGAGGGTACTGCTGAGCTTATGAGTTATTTAGAAGAATTTGAGAGTAACTATGACGAGAACATCAAGAACGAAGAGAAGTTAGCTGAGTTGTTTGCTATATTGGCAGACAACTACAAACAGTTGCCGCCTGCATCCAAGAACATTATAGTTCGATTTTTAAACAGATTAGCTAAAGCTATTGGTCTCAAAGAAATGACAGACCGTGAGGCTATTCAGTTTATGAACACCTTATCAAGAAAGGTTGAGACGGGTCAAGAGATTGAAGCTCGTGAAGTAGGTCAACAGAAAGAAGGTGATGCTGCTGTAAGAAAACAGAAGACAACAAGCCCGGATAAAATTGTTGATGATGGCACCAAGGCAGGAAAGACTGATGCTGAGATTAGACAAGAAGGAAAGGCTGCAGGATTCACCAATAAGGAGATGACTGAGGCGCTATCAAAGTACTATACTAAGGAGCAGAAGGTATTTATGAAGTCAGGAGTCAAAGGACTCGTAGGCAGATTTGTAGATGGTGCTAAAAAATTCAAGCAAAAATTCCTTACATCTAAAGGGTTGCTTCCAAAGATTGGGTTTACCTACAAAGAAAAAATGGAGGGTGAGATATCTGCTGAAGCCAATCGCGCTGCTAAGACAGCTAAGAAGTTTGGTGTCCTATTCGATAAGTTTACCGGTGACAAAGAACTTCTATTGAAAGCTTTCGACAAAGCGTTAAGAGGTGATAAGTCAATCCAACTTCCTGCAGGATTTGCAGCATTGGCTAATGAGATGCGTAATCACATTGACAGATTATCTCAAATGCTTATTACAACAGGTGCTGTTGAAGGAGATATGGCTGATGCCATTAGAGAGAACATGGGATCCTACATCACAAGGTCTTATGAAATTTTTGATAACAAAAACTTCAGACAGAAAGTAGGAGAACAAGAACTTCAAGCTGCTAAGAACTTCTTGAGAACAGAACCGGGTATGATTTCATTGGCTAAAGCTGAAGCTGCTCGTACCGGAACAACTATTAATGAAGCGCTAGATATATTGGTTGATAATAAGATTGATGAATATTTTGCTGACGCTGAGACAGGAGCTTTGGTTAAAGGGGCAAAGCTTGGCTCTAAGGACCTTTCTACATTAAAGGAAAGGAAAGAGATTCCTGAGCAGATTAGAATGCTTATGGGTGAATATTCTGACCCTGCAATGAACTATGCACGAACAGTGTTAAACATTTCAAGTCTTGTTGCAAGACATCAGTTCTTGACGCAAGTCAAAGAGGCAGGCATGGGTAAGTTCTTCTTTGAGAAGAATGACTCGCAAAGACCTAAAGGATTTGACACTGAGATTGCTTCTGAGGGAAGTGATACAATGTCACCATTAAATGGTCTTATGACCACTCCTGAGATTGCTGAGGCATTTGATTTATATAATGGTAAGCAAGGTGAAGATCATTGGGCTCAACAAGCAATCAAGGTTTACTACAAAGCAATGGGTTTGGTGAAGTGGCTTAAGACAATTGGATCTGTCGCAACTCATGCCAAGAACATATTTTCTAATTTAGGATTTGTTGCTGTAAACGGACACAGTCTCATTGAGATTGGTAAGGCAATAAAAGTTGTTGCGCAAGACCTTAAAACAATGAGTAAGCCTGAGGTAGAAGCCAAGATTGATGAGTACATCAAGGCAGGCATCATGCGTCAGGGAGCGGGAATCAATGAGATTAGAGATATGTTCAAGGATGCTGACATGGATGGCTTCTTAGAAAGAAGATTGTCAATGAAGAAGCGCAAAGGAGTTATGGGTAAAATCAGACAAGCAATATCATCAAGGTCATCTAAAATTATATCTGCTATGGAAGATGCATATCAAGCTGAAGATGATATGTTTAAAATTGCAGCCTATGAGACTGAGATGAATAGATATGCTGATGCGCTTTACAACAAGTCAAAAGACCAATTGACTGATAAAGAAAAGCAAGAGGTATCTGACATCGCAGCGAATAATGTGAAGAATACATATCCAACATACAGTAGAATACCTGAGGGTATCAAGAGACTCAGAAGGTTCCCATTGTTTATTGGATCGTTCATATCATTCCAAGCTGAATCATATCGTACTGCTTACAATACAATTGCTTTAGCTAAAGATGAACTTAGTTCAAAGAATAAAAAAATTAAGAAGATTGGAGCAAGAAGAGTTGCAGGTGCGTCTTCATATCTTACTGCCAAGACAGCTATGCTCTCTTACTTAGGATACGCAGCAGGAACAGGTATTGGAGGTGCGCTTGGTGCTTTATTTGATGATGATGATGAGAAGAAAAAAGAGAAGGACGTAAGAAGTTTCTTACCGCCTTGGTCTCAGAACTCTGACCTTATCATATTAAAAGCAGCTGATGGTCAGATTGAGTACATTGACTTTAGTGCATCTGATCCACACGGTGGTATCAACAAAGCACTCAATGCATTCTTAAAAGGAGATGACTTACTTGACTCATTCAAGCAATCAACACTTGAATTAGTTGGTCAATTCCAAGGTCCGGATATCTTAACCAACCTTGCTATTCAATTGAAAGGAAATGAGAATGACTTCGGAAAGCCAATCTATAACGAAGAAGATTCGTTTTCTGAGAAGGCAGATAAGATATTAGATTATGTGTATAAAGTTGTTGAACCGGGAACAATTACGTCAATAAGAAAAGCGTCCGCTAGTGAACAATCACTAGGTCAAATTGCTTTTGGAGATGCAACAGGTCTTAAAATAAGAAAGTCAGATGTTAAGGAGCAGTTTGGATATAAACTTGCTGAGTTTGATGAGTCATTCAAAGATATCAGAAAGATTTACAACTCTGAGTATTATAAGAGTATTGACATTCAAGAAGACCCTAATGCTACTAAAAAGGATATTCAGGAGCAAAATAAAAAAACAGAAGAGTCTTTGATAAGAGCTAATGAAAAGTATGCTGCTAAAGCGAAGGAGCTAATGGATTTGATTAACTCAGCTAATAGATTAGGTGTTGACTACGATGAGCTTATCAATGAACTTAGATTCATTAAGAGCACCATGGGTAAATCAAACATCAGTGAGATGGAGAATGGTGGTGATGAGTTCATCAAAGAAAAAGAAGACTAATCATAGCGGATATATTTGAAAGCTTTCTGCTTGTCATAGTGGGCCATCAGTTCATCGTCATTAACTGCACCTGATCTATTTGGCCTACCGCTGAACAGGACCTTGCCCTTTAGCTTCTTGAGCTCACCATAGATGATACCATCATCGCAGGCCCATACAACCACAGGGTTGAGGCGCTTGTCAATAAGTTTGAGTAGTTTCCTGCAGCCAACCGGTAGTGGATAGGCATTGGCAATATTCTTCTTGCGACCCTTTACCTCAACGTATGAGATAAGAGTTCCCTTGCTGTCAAATACTTTGTAGTCGATATCGTGATCGCCTAGCTTTTGATATTTGCCATCGAAGATAGATACGAAGCGTTCAATCGCTTTTTTCTCTCGTAGTCTATCCTCTTCTGTCTCGAAATAAGTCATCTTTCTTCTCAAGTAAATTCTCAAGGTGCTCAATTGCTGACTCTACCTCGTCTCTAAACTTTTGGTATTCACGGTCAACTAAAGCCTCGTAGACGTCATCTAGGCAGTCGTGTATACGGTCCATGTAAACAAGGATGAGTTTAGCTCTCTCGATACCGCTGCCCTTTGCCATCTATGGGTTATATACTATGGAGTTAAACATTCTATTAATCTTTGATTCAACGTACTCCTCTTCACCCTTTGGTGTCCTCTGCTCAATGAGCTGAACAATTGAGTCAATGCGCTTAATCTTATTGAAGTATCGTTCGTATTCATTCTTTTTGTCTACTAGTTCTTTAAGTGACGACTCAAGAACTTTAATCTTTCTCTTGTCATCAAACTTTACATCATCAAACCATGTCTCTCGGAACTCCTCATAGGTGTCTGCCATCATATCAAATTTGCAGGCAAACTGCTGATCAGCTTTCTTTAAGTATGTAAAGTTATTAATATAATGAATAACAGTGGCATGATCTTTACCAATTGCACGTCCAATGTCAGATAAAGACACATTGGTGTAACGCTTCATCAGCTTGGCATACATCATTCGTCCCTCGACTATGTATCTCTTTCTGCACTTTTGAGTTAAGTCAAATCCTAAGAAGTCAGATACAAATTCAAGTGTTTTTGTTGTTTCAAAGCTTTCGTTGCTCATAATTGTTTTAAGTGTTTGTTTTCGTTAATTGCATCTAGGTATTCATCTACTGTCACTTCCAAGAAGTCTACCAACAATGGTATCTCATCATCTTCGTTCAGGTATTCAATCATAAAGAACAAAGGGTCTTTGCCCTTTATTACTCCGTAAATATCCTGAGTGTACTCATTATCCTTTGGAAATGAATTTACATTGTCCACAATTTGAAAGACAATCTCTTTTATTGTCTCTTCAGAATACTTTTTTACTTTCTTTTGAAAAGGGTAGTCAATATCAAATAGCGCTCCCTTATCCTCTGTATACCTCAACGTAGATCCCATGGTCTTCTAATTCTTTATGTCTATACTTTTGTAACTCAGACACCTTCCCGGTACTTGTCTTAACCTCATAGAACTCAACATCGCTCTTCTTTGGTATCGCAAGCAGGTCAGGTATCCCATTCTTGTTTGTTTTTATTAACTTAATCACGTAATACCCCTGAGCCTCAAGCTCTTTAATGAGTTTAGATTGGATTTGTTGTTCTGTCATAACTATAAAGTTATGAACTTTCTTCTGATTTAATTCTCTTTTTATAACCATTACAGATATCAAGAATAAAATTCATTCTATCTTCCTCAGAGTCAAATCCTGCCATCATTTCATCAAGTGTATCTCTTAAAATATCAACTTGTACATTAATTGACTCGTGCTTTTGCTCCTCCTCAATCTTCTTAGCTTTGTTAAACTCATTGATGAATAAAGTCATATGATGCTCACCTAATGCGATGGTCATCATCTCTTCTAAAAATTCTACTGCTGTCTGTTTCATATTACTCTTGGTTTAAAATATCTCGTTTAAAATGTGATACTGTGTAGTCTTTCTTCTTTGACACTGCCTTGTAGACAAGGTGCTCAATTCCGCCCTCAGAGAATAGCCAATAGATATGGTTCTCCTCCCGGTCTTTAGTTGTCATCCTGTCTCTAGCCTGCCAATATGATGTGGCACTGAAGTCAATGTTGTAGAACACCAAGCAGTCAGCTCTCTTCAATGAGATACCCTCACGACCTGACACAATCTGCAGCGCAATATGCTGACACTTGTCATTGTCAAAGTCCTCAAGTGTTGTTGCTACATTGTCGCCAAGCACTGACTTGATAGCCTCAAGCTCTTCCTTGAATTTGTAAAAGATGCCAACACGCTTGTCGCTGAAATTGTCAGCAATGTACTCAGCCTTAGTTGCAGCAAGCACCATGCTGTTGCCACTCTCGAACTTGACAGTTCCGCTGTACATCTGATGAAGTTTGCTCATCAACTTGACAGACGTGTCACCAAGAATGACCTCTTCCTTACCCTGAACGACTAAGTTCTTCTTAAGTATCTTAATCATACCGTTCACCTTAGGGTCAACAGGTACAGTGACAATCTTCTCTGTGGTCTTAACTACGAAGCCGGCATCACTCTGCGAGAACCGTATGGTGTAAGGTATCATTGCATCAATGATTGTTTGGTATCCACCTGAATAGTCATTGATCATCAGGCCGTTTATCTTACGCTGCTTCACATCCACATAGTCCTTAGCAAACTTGTAGAAGTTGCTGTACGCTCTGAATGGGTTGGTTGGTATGCCATACACCTGATGGAACATCTGAGAGTACGACTCAGGAGTTGGTGTTCCTGAGAGAAGTATCACACGCGAACCATTCTTGGAAATTAGACTCTTGACTGCTGATGCGCGACCACTTGGCTTAGGGAAGGCTCCCATGCCATGCGCCTCATCCAACACAACAACGTCCCATCGAACGTCCGGGAGTTTGTGGATGCTCTCGTAGTTTATGACGTGGAGGTTGTAGTCACCTCCTATCTTCTCACTATCATCAGTGATAGACTTGATTGCTTTCTTCTTTGTAAGGAACAGCACGTTGCTCACATTCTCTAAGTTGTCGCATATGCTCAGACTTGTAAGAGTCTTGCCGGTGCGAACCTCCATTGCCAAGTAAACAAATTTGTTTACTCTGACAATCTCGCACGCTTTGTCAACGATATCCTTTTGGTATTGTCTTAGTTCGATAGTATTACTCATTTCGTTTTCGTATAAATGTTTGTAGTATTTGATACTCTTCTCCATCTTCTCAATGATGTCTACATTACGTTTGTACTTTAGCTCATACTCAATGCGAGCAGTCTTGCCTCTGCCAACTTTCACAGGAATTTTCTGCATAATTACTTTATGCATTAGCTCACTGCGTTCAAACATCATTTTATTGGAGTAGCTTGGGAGCCGTTCAATAACACCCAAGCCCTTGTAGTCCATAGCCATTAGAATGGCATTGTATCTTGGTATTCAAGTTCATGCTTACGTCTGATGCGTATCCATCGCCCTTGTTGGTCACGCCCCTCTTCAGGTGGCACACCTTCCTTGAACATAGCATAGGCAGTAAGCCACTTGTAGAAACGTGTGCGGCTAATTGTCATGCGTGACTTAGGACCGTAGTCAGGATACTCAGAGATGAACTCATTGTATAGGTCTTGCTTGTACACTCGGTTACCCGGGTCAAGCAATGTGTTTGGTGCAGCATTGTCAACCAACCCACACCACTCGATGAAGTCGTGGCAGGTCTCAGCTGATAGCTGACGAACATTGAGATTGACAAACTTGCTCTTAACTAATCCTGTGTTCAGGTATCCCTGCAAGCATCCAATCATGTAGTTGTCAAACTGACACCACTCATCATCACCCCAATCACCAAACATCAGCTTCTTGAATTCATCCAAAGGAGTGAACTCTTTCGAGTAATACTGATGCAGCTCTAGCTCCCACTTGCGACGTGCAAATGAATTACCGCTACCCTTGATGGCATAGTTGGTTGTGATGGCAATCTTAGGAGACTTCTCGAATGGTATCTTGATAGCATCCTTGTTCTTCTTCTCTAGTGTCAAACCCTCTGTTACTACGCTAAATAAGCGCTCGAAGTCAAAGTGTTTCTTGACGTCATCGAACACAAGTATCTGTGTATCTGCTGATACCAACTGATAGGCGAAGCTACGCTCAAATGTAAAAGACTTACCGTCAATGGTGACGACCTTCTTCATTTGACTAAGCGCGTTCATGAATAGACCCTTGCCTGTACCACCCTCAGGGTTGTCGCTGATCACCTCATCATTGAGGATGATAGCCGGGCAGTACTCGCGTGTCTTGTATGCGTGCAGCATAAAACCAATTGTGCTCTCCATTGATGCTATGCGACTCTCGTCATTACCACAGATGTTACTGATGAATGTCCTGAAGTCACAGACACCAATCTCGCAACCAATGTAGTTGCGGTCAATGATGTGGTCCTTCCAAACATAGCCACCAAGGTCTAAGTAGTCAATTGGCATAATCTCACCCTTAGATATCTTGACGGCACAGTTGCGGTAGTAGAGGTATGATGCGTTGCGGGTATCCTCAATGAAGTAGATGTCAATGGTATTGATCATCGATAGGAACTCTTCCTTAAAGAATCTTGTTTGGTCAGCGAAGTAGTTGTAGATTGTCATGTCATCCAACTCAATGAGGTGGTTGAGCACGAAGTCCTTAATTTCTTTCTCTGAGGTATGGTCGATGAGGTTATTGGTAACCTTCACAAAGACATAGTTCTTACCACCTTCAGGGCAGTACTTATAGAACCCGTTGTCTTCCAAGAACTGCTTGAACAGGATGTGTACTATTTTAATAGCGCCCTTTTCGTTCTTGGTCCAAAAGGTCTGCTTTGAGTTCTCTTCCTCAACTTTATTGAGCACTGACTCAATGACGTCACCATCAAGGTTGGTGTCATTGAGCTGATTGCGTATCTCTTTGCGTGATACACCACGCCTGAGCTTGGCGCGTATCTGATTGATGCGCTCCTCATCCTCGTAGTACTTGGTACCAAAGTTCTGCGTTCGTGCGTATGCTGAGTCAATGGTGCGCTGTATCTCACCGATGTCAAAGTCTTGTGTTGCGTATTGGTTGAGTACGTATGCCGCTAAGCTTTTGTTGACACCAAAGTCATTGAACGCTGATGCCAATACAAATACGTTGGCGTTACGCTGACCCTCAACCATTGGGTACTTCTTGATCCACCACTTGACCAAGATGTCAACGATCTTGTTCTCGTCAGTGATTGGAATGGTTGGTGCATCCCGGTGCTTGACCACCTCATTGTACTCAGGTTCCTCAATCTTGTCCCATAGTGATGAATGCTCATTGATGTAGATGAGCGGGTCGTATGACTCGTAGCACACACGACTAATGTTTTTGGATGTCTTGTCGAAGTATGGGGAGTTGAAGTATCTTTCTAAGCTGTTGAAGTAGTTGGTGTGGTTCTCGGCATCCGCAGGTATCTTAACCAATACCTTGAGGCCATTACCTGATGGAGAGATAAAGACTGAGTACACGTACTTGTTCTTTGTGAATGTCTCCTTGTCGTTGAGCAAATCCTTCTGACGCTCGTAGCCATCGAAGTCTAAACAGATTAGACCACTGTGCTCAGTGATTGCATCGTCAGATCGCTTGTTGAATGTTCCGCTAAAACATATTGCCGGAAGCAATTTCTTTAGCTCGTTTCTCTCGGGTTTTTTCTTCTCAGAACGTATCCGTTTTACGAGGTCCTTTGAAGCACCTTCCTTAACTCTATCAAGAATTACACTAACATCTCTGAAGAACGGAGTAGAGGTTTCCTTGATATTTTGGAAGATTGTGACGTATTTTAACATAAGTGTGTCGTTTTAGTTGTCGATTTGAATGGTCAAAGTTATTGATTTTATTGGTATGTGTCGATTATGTCAGTTATTTTTTTCTTTTAGATTTAGAAAAAAAATAATATTATATATAATAAATATATATATATATAGGAAAGCCTTAATTTGACACAGCTACTTAAATGCATCTTTGAATAAGATGTAGAAGAAGGTTAGCACCACGACTAACTTGTAGATGGTATAAATCATAACAATACATTAAACATTATATATCCAACTGTTATTCCTGATAGGAAGCACAGTATCATTTCATATCTTCTATCCATACATCAATGTTGCTATGAGTGCTACAATGCAAATGATTGATATAACACCAAGGAGGATCATGGTGCTATACGCAGCTACTTCTTCTTTGCGGTCTTGTCTATTCAGTTTCATCTAGGTTTGATTTAATAGTTAGCATTAGTTTTATTTTTCTTTTGAGACTATCTCTCTTAGCCCTAAGCTTTTTTATGTCTTGGTTTATTAGATTTATCTCGGTTGATAGCTCTTTCATATGGTTTAAAATGTTTTGCTTAATCTTCATGCATAATATAAATTATATTTATTGTTGGTATTTTTTCTTAATGTGTTTTTGAGAGTAGAATATTTTATATTTAAAAAATCAGAAGCTTGCTTTATATTATCGTAAAATATACCATTAACAACATCTATAATTATCTTTGATTTTGAGTGCATAGACCCTCTTTTATTAATTAATTTCATTCTTTCTGAATGATGCTTCTTCCAATCATCACTTCTCTTTACTCCATACATGGGGTTTTTATCGCCTTTAAGAAACGATTTACCTTTGTTCCATGGTGTAGCTCCACTCATTGGATGTTTATTGTTCTTAAGCCAATTTCTGCTATTAATAGATATTGTCTTTTTTTGTTCATCTGATATAATTTTTCCTTTATGAGCTAATCCTATTTTGATTTTTGTTTCTGCATTCATACATTGGTAAACATCGTCACTTTTTGGTATACTACAATTGAGTCCATTTTCTGATATCACATCATACTCAATTCCAAATTTATTTTCATAGAACAATTTTTCAGACGCATCACATTCATATATTATTTCGAACAAGTGATTTTCCCAACCATACTTACTTATGGATCTACTTATTTTAATTTGACTCTTTACTCTATTGGTTTTGTATCTATAAATTCTATCTTTAATATTTATAGTAGAACCTATATATATTTTCCCGGATGGATTTGTTATTTTATATATGTAAGCTTTCATTTGTTTTTTATTTTTTTCATAGCTGCTTCACAATATAAAGCAAAATCTAAGGCTTCTTCCTGAGCCTCTCTTAACCAATCCTCTAGTTCATAATCGTCTCTATCGAGGGTTGTGTTGTACTTCTTGATACCAACTTTGCTGCGCTCGTAGAACTTTGTCATTACTGATAGGACAATTGTGTCCTCAAAACTCTGTGGTTCGGTGTCGTGTGTGATGTTCATAACCTTTAGGTGTTAAAAAAATAGTTTTCTGAGATTCAATTATTATGTCTTCGTGTTTTTCAATTGGTCTGTTGTAGTAATCATCCCATCTTTTGTTGTCTTCAATAGTCCAATGAATGTTGTAAATTACATTTACTACTGATATGCATATTGCAATTACTGATATGCAAACTGATACTATTTCTTCTTGGCTCATTCTTCTTCGTTTACGATTTCTAATTCACCGTCAAATGTGTAGCCCGTTAGCTTGAGCAATTTATCGAGGTGATAAACCAAATCATCGAGCGTTACATCTTCGTGTTCGAACTCATAGCTCGCTTTGTGTCCGTAGTGTGTGATTTCTATCTTCATCTTATTCTGATTTAAAGGTTTGGTTATGAAATTGGTCAAATGACTGCCATTTGTCTTTTAATTCGGCATCTATTGCATTATTCCAAGTAGTTTCCATTTGCTCGTGCTCCATT
>Ga0102876_1000322_pt1 | contig 15386 bp, 10 predicted proteins | sample Colrivmeta1548A3_FD_78446 | JGI IMG/M metagenome (GOLD analysis project Ga0102876, IMG submission 78446) | Estuarine microbial communities from the Columbia River estuary - metaG 1548A-3 | ecosystem: Environmental > Aquatic > Marine > Intertidal zone > Estuary | place: USA: Columbia River... | reverse complement strand
TCGAGATACAGAGCGACTCGATGCTGAAGCTGCAGTTTCGCTTGGAGCCGCTGCCAGGTGTGCTGGAGGTCGATACTGGCGGAGTCGACGCCGTCGCGTACGTCGATGGCGTAGAGGCGGGGCGCGTACCGGGTGAATTACAGATCGCTTCGGGAACCAAAACCATATTGCTGAAGGCAGATAGATACCTCGATTTTGTTCAATCGGTTGAGATCGCGGGGCTCGGTAAGAAACAATTGCTAACCGCGACGTTGCAGTCCTCGTGGGGGAAAATTGACGTTGCAACAGATCGCGCTGCCGCGACCTTGCGAATCAACGACCAGCCTCCGGTACCACTACCGCGCGTCGCCGACCTGCCCGCGGGTGTGCATCGCTTAGAGATTGCTGCTGCTGCCGCTAAACCTTGGCGTAGCGTCGTTCTCGTCAAGGCGGGAGAGACGCTGCGCATCGGACCGATCGAGTTGGGTGCGCCCGATGCCACCGCACGAATTCGCTCGACACCGTCAGGAGCGGACGTGACCGTCGGCAGCATTTATCGCGGTAAGACGCCGTTGCAGGTGGACTTAGCGCCGGGCGTTGAGCACGAGTTGCTGGTGGTGTTGCAGGGATACGAGCCGGTCTCACGACGTGTCCTCGCTGAGCCATCGGGTAAGATCGACTGGAGCCCCTCGTTGAAAGCCATCTTGGCGGAACTGTCTTTGCAGGGTGAGCCGAGTGATGCAGAAGTTCTCCAAGGCTCGGCGCGTCTCGGACGTACGCCTGTGACACTCAAGTTGCCCGCTCGCGAGCATCGGTTAGAGTTGCGCGCCGACGGTATGCAGTCGCAATCACTGCGCATCGACTTGTCCAATGGCGAAGCTCGTCGTATCGAGTATCGACTGACTCCCGTCGGGCGTTCGCCCGATTGGCAGCCGCCTGTCGCGGCGCTTCGATCATCGACGGGAACTTTGCTGCGCCTGATGCCAACGGGCAAAGCCACTTTGGGCAGTGAGCGCCGAGAGCAGGGGCGACGAGCGAACGAGTTCACGCGGCGAGTCGAACTCACGCGGTCCTTCTATCTCGGGACGCGAGAAGTGACGAATGGGGAGTTTCGTCGGTTCAGATCTACGCATGCCTCGGGTTTCATCGGCAAGCGTACGCTCGATCTCGATCTCCTACCGGTCACCTCGGTAACTTGGGCCGACGCCGTTGAGTACTGCAACTGGCTGTCGGAACAAGAGGGCTTGCCACCGGCTTACGAAAAGAAGGATGGCAAGTGGACTCTGCGTCGCCCGGTCGGCACGGGTTATCGCCTGCCGACGGAAGCCGAGTGGGAGTTCACTGCGCGCTATGCCGGTGAGAATGTGCCGTTACGGCGCTACGAATGGGGTAACGATTTGCCTCCACCGGTGGGTGTTGCGAATCTCGCAGGGCTCGAGGCTGCAGCCGAAATGGCACGCACCCTCGACAACTGGCAGGATGAATACCCGGTGGTCGCGCCGCCTGCAAAGTACGCAGCAAATGCGCTCGGTCTGTTCGACATGACGGGTAATGTTTCTGAATGGGTGCACGATGCGTATAGCTCATTCGATGCAAATGGTGGCGGTCAGGATCCCTTTGGCCCTGCCGACTCATCCCGACGAGTTGTCAAGGGAAGTTCGTGGCGCAGCGTGAATTACAGCGATCTTCGTCTCGCATGGCGCGATGGAGCAGATGCCTCATCACAGACGATTGGTTTTAGGGTGGCAAGGTATGCAGAGTAGTCAAACTCGAACCTGGCGTTTGATTTGGCTAATCGCTATCAGCGCGATGATCTGCTGGTGGGCATCCGTCATGATGTTGAGGGCGCTCGCTCAGACCGTCGAGACCAATGAAGCCGAATCCGCTGAGCGTCGCACGCCGCCACCTAAGCTTTCAGACGAGGAGTCACCGGAGTTTCGCGACTCCGCGGACAACAACATCAGCCTGCCGGTCGACATATGAAAAAAAAGCTACCAAATGAATTTCTTTTTACAGTCGTGGCGCTTTTGATCGTCACGATTTTTGTTCATGCGGCATATGTGTTGCATATACGCCCTGTAGCAGAAGCCACCTTGCGCGCCGATCGGGAGAAAATAGCTGTCGATCCGAACTATGTGACCGAACGTTCGTTTTACGTCATCATCAAAGATTACGAGCAGCAAGCCGAGATCATCTTGATGCTCTGGGCGCTGGCAATCATCGGCTACAAGGCCGTTGTGCAGCAGCGCGAGTTGCGGGTTCTACGCGCCGAAGTGCTTCGACTTCCAGACGGCACTCGGATCTTGCCGGAGGATACAAGAGAGTACACGCGACAGCTCGAGGGCCTGCCTGCCGCAGATCGAGAGACCTTGGTTCCGCGCGCCTTGATGGCTGCCTTAGCGAGGTTCGGCGCAACTCGAAATGTGCAAGATGCCTCGACAGTAGCTCATGGTATCTGCCAATCCGAGGCCGAACGACTCGATTCGGACCTAGCATTGCTGCGTTACATCGCCTGGGCTATTCCCGCCATCGGTTTTATCGGCACGGTGCGCGGTATCGGTGATGCGCTCTCGCAGGCACACAAGGCGGTGACCGGAGATATCTCTGGTGTCACTGAGGGTCTAGGTGTTGCATTCAACTCGACGCTCATCGCGCTGATCTTGTCGATCCTATTAATGTTTCTGATGCAACAACTACAGCGAGTACAGGAGAGGCGAGTACTCGATACCGAAACTTGGTTAGATGAAAAGATCATCAGAAATCTGCAGGTTCGCATGTGACGATGATTGGGGCCTACCTCGGTACTGATCGTGCTGCGATCGCTATCGACGGCGAAGCGAGCGAGGCTTCCTTAGAGTCATTCGCCGGTATGGGCGCGGCATGTCATGTAGTAGTGCCCATTAGCTTCGATGTGACCGCAGTTGCCGACTCGCTTTCTCGACTGCGGCAGCTCGGCTTCGACGTGCAGGCCTTCCATGATGTTGCTGCGTTTGGCACCGCTGCGCTTGCTCTGTCGGGCACAGCGCTGTTTATCGAGTTGGAAGAAGAGGTTGCTGCAACCGCTCGTATCGTGGTGGTCGATGGAGTTGCGCGTCGTCAAACGCTATTGAGGCGCATCCGTATGGGTCGCCGCGCTCTCAGGCGAGCATGGATAGAGCTCATCACCGAGTCGATGGTGCTCGCGCATCGCTTCGACCCGCTACATGATCGCGACTCGGAGACGCGCTTGGCTGGTCTTTTATGGAATGCGGCACGTCACGCATCGGAAGAAGGGTCCGTGGTCGTCACATTGCCGTCGCCTCGTGGCGATTGCAGTATCACGCTGACCCGCGATCAATTTGCGGTTCGTGCAGCGCCAATTTATCGAGAACTATCAGGAATGTTGCACGAGCTGCGACCGGCAGCATCGCGCGTGGATCTGCTCGTGGCAGAGCAGGATCTAAGTTTGCCCGGCTTCGCCGAGATGCTCGCAGAGTTTCGCGGTTGCCGTATCTTGAGCCTTCGTCCCGAGTTGTTTGCGATTGTTGCATCGACTCAACCGGCGCGAGCGACCGAGGCTGATGACGTTCTGTTGTTGCGCGGACACCGTGTTGGTGACGCGATCGTTCAAGCGCGCGTTGTCGAACTGCCGCAGATCGGTTTGGCACGCATTAGCCCAACGCATGTACTTTGGAATGCGGAGGTCAAGCCACTGATCGTCGACTCGGTCGTTGAGATAGGGCGAGGCGTGACCGAAAACGGGCTGTCTCTACCGGAGGGGCTGGCGGGCGTTTCGCGATGGCATTGCTCGTTACGTGTCACGCCGCTTACGACGGAGTTGATTGATCATAGTAGTCACGGCACATGGCTCAACGACGAGCGGGTGATAGGTCGTGCCGAGGTATTCGCCGGCGATCGCATCCGAGTCGGCGATCCGGGCGTTGAGCTCACGTTGCTGGCCATAGAGAAAGCCGATGGCGCGTCGGCGCGTTGAGGTCTTCAGCCTCTCGTTTCTCGACGTCATTTGCTGCGGCTTTGGCGCAGTCATCCTTTTCTATACCATCATCAGCGCTCAAAGCGGCATCGAACGCACGCGCAAGGCTGAAGATTTGGCAGCTGAGGTTTCGCGACTGGAGGAAGAGGTCATTCGAGGCGCTCGTAATTTAGTCGAGCTGAAAAACGCACTCCAGAAAACCGAAAGCGAGACGGTCTCTGCAACTTCACGTGCAACCCAGCTAATCGAAGAGCTGCAGCGTCAGCGTGAGGAAAGCTTCATCTACGACTCGACTACGCTTGCGAAACGCGAGCGTATCGAAAAGCTGAAGGCGGAAGTTAAAGCTCTCGAGGAGAGCGCTCGACGCCTCGAGGCGAGTGCGAAAGTAGAAACACCTCGATCAGAGCGAGCGGGCGCCGGAAAATCGTTGGCGAGTCGTCGATATATCACCGGGCTCACCCTTAAGGGGAAGCGTATCCTGGTGTTGTTTGATCGATCATCGAGCATGCTGGATGACGACTTGGTCAACATTCTTCGGCTACGAAATTCCGCAGCGACCGCACAAGCGACTGCGCCGAAGTGGCGACGAGCCGGAGACATCGGTGCTTGGTTAATTTCGGAAATTCCGCAGTCGTCGCAGTTTCAATTTTATGTCTTCAATACGGGTATCCAGCCTCTTTTGCCGGGAACGGATGGCGAGTGGCTGTCGGGCAATGACGACGCGATTCGAGAAAAAATGCTGGCAACGCTCGGAACGCTGCCCCCCACAGGTGGAACGAGTTTAATTAATGCACTGCAGGCGACTCGCGCGATGCGGATTCCGCCTGATCAGGTGATTTTAGTTACTGACGGTTTGCCAACCCAAGGCGCGACGCCACCGGCGCTTCGCAAATATGTTGATGCGGCAGCGCGAGCCAAGTTTTTTGACGAGGCAATTCGGGGTGTCAATCGAAACGTGCCGATTGATGTCATCCTGTTGCCTATGAAGGGCGATGTGCCTGCGCCGCATCGATTCTGGGGCCTTGCGCGGCAGACGAAGGGGGCTTTTGTGATGCCCTCGCCCGATTGGCCATGAGGCGTGGCCCATGAAGCGCAAGCAACGCGATACTGAAGTTTTCAGTCTGTCTTTTCTCGATGTCATTTGCTGTGGCTTTGGCGCCGTTATTCTATTGCTGGTTCTATCGGAATTCGGGCAGCCGCTGGTTATTGAGAAATCGAGGAACGATCTCGAGCTACAGTTAAAGAAACTTCAGGAAGAGCTGTTTGTCATCCGCGGCGACTCTGATCGTCTTGAGCGTGAATTGCGGGGCCGGGTCGATGTGCTGCAGAAAGAGCGTCTGAATTTGGCGCGGGCCGCCGGTGAGATATCGAGTCTGCGTGGTCAGTACGACACATCGCGGCAGGATGCGGCGGTCAGCAACATCGTCGAGAATGAGTTGCTATCTGCGTTTCAGGACCTCCAGGCGGAGAATCAGCGGCTCGTTCAGATGTCGCAGGCCCGACGCAAGCTCAATACCCAAGCCGTTGGCGGCATTCCCGTAGACAGCGACTACGTGATTTTTCTCATCGACACATCGGGCAGTATGCAGGGTGGTCACTGGGAAACGGCGATGGAGGTGATGCGTGAGATTCTCGACATCTACCCGCGACTCAAAGGCTTGCAGATCGTTGATGACAACGGTCGCGAATTGTTTGCGGGCACGCGTGGAAGATGGTTAACCGATTCGAATAACTTGCGTGCCGATATCGTGCAAAGAATGCGTAACTGGCGTGCGTTCAGCGACTCGAATCCAGCCGATGGGATCGAGCTAGCGATTAAAAACTACTGGTCTGCAGATAAGCGCATCAGTATCTATGTACTTGGCGACGAGTTCACCGGAGAGACGATCCAGGGTGCGCTCGATGCCGTTGATCGAATCAATCGACCTGATGACACGGGGCGCCGTCGGGTTCGAATCCACGCCGTTGGCTTCCCTGAAGCGCCCGGCATGACCCCGTTTACAAATATCCGTTTCTCGGCCTTAATGCGGGCTATGTGCGACCGGAACGACGGTACTTTCGTCGGACTCACCAACGTCAAAACCTGTGGTATGACCATGGTCATTGGAGGTGTCACGACATGCGTCGGCGGCAACTGAGACAGAGCTTTGTCGGGTTTTCGATGCTGGCGCTGTTGCTGGCCGGTTGCGGCGGTGTGGTCATCACCCCAGATCCCGTTTTGCCGAGAGCGCTTATCGAGCCGATCCCGGCGAAGATCGGGCTATTGCTGACGGCAGAGCAAAAATCGTTCGTACACACTGAGACGCGCAACGGCGTGACATGGGAGGTCGCGCTAGGTAACGGCCAGCAACGTCTTGCCCGAACGATGTTCTCGTCAATTTTTGGCGAGGTTCAAGAGTTTGCCAATCTAGATTCGGCCCGAACGACGAGCGGGTTACAAGCGATTTTTGAGCCAAAGATCGAGCAGTACTCTTTTGCCACAGCCCAGGAGACTGGCGGCGAATATGTCGCTGTTAGCATTCGTTACCGAATCGATGTCAGAACAGCCAACGGCGAGCGTTATGACTCCTTGACGCTGACCGGCTATGGCACTGCGATGGCCGGTGGATTCGGCTCCTCCGAGTCGATCGAGGCGGCGACGTTGGCTGCGAAGCGAGATGCTGCGGCGAAGTTTCTGACCCAAGCGGGCGCTTTACCGCTCGTCAAAGAACTGTCGGCCGGTCGCAATTTGCAGGCTGTTCCGGAGGCGGCGGCCGTTGCAGCGGTCAGTATCGAGGCGCTGCCGATCCGTGTTTCTCGACGTGTGAGCAGTTCTTTGCCGCTCAGTTCTTTGCCGGCGCAGCCTTGACCCAGACTTTTTCGCGTAGCGTCACGCCATTGGTTGCGACAACTTCAGTGCCGGAGACGCGCGGTCCGTAACGTGCTTTTCTGGCTGCGAGCAGTGCGGCGCGCGTTGTCGCCTCCGGAGCTGTGGAGCTGATGACTTTCGCATCGAGCACCTTTCCGTCGGGGCCGACATCCAATGCAAACTCGATATCGTGCAGCGCATGTTGTGTTGGGTCATCCGGTTTGAAGCGTGTGATGGACGCTGCCGGTGCCCGATAGACGAGCAAGCGCGGATTTTCCAGCAGACGCTCCGCACCCGCTCCGGCGGCAGATAAGACCTTTGCTGCCTCCAGATAGTTTGCTTGCGCTCGTTGCGTGCTACCTGAGATCAAATACCAGTCACCGAACTGGACCAAGGTGTCGGCATAGAGTCGGTCATCGCGTGGTTTACTGTTCGTGACGATTTCGAGCGCAAATCTGAGGGCTCGCTCACCATCGGCATTGAGCCGACCAGCACCTGCCGCCGACAAGAAGGGCCCACTCGCTTCGCTGGCCTCTCGAACGGGTGTCTCGGGCTCGACCTCCGGACCATAGATTCCTTCTAGCAGCCACGTCCGTGACAGGCCGCGCAGTGCTGGAACACCGACGATCGGTTTGTCTGCCGATTGCCGCTCCGCGAGTTGCAGTGCGCGCGCGTGTAGACCTCGCGCCGTCGTGTATCGCCCGATGGACTCGAACCAGCGCGCATATCGATCTAGCGGCTCGAGTAGACGCAGATCGTTCTTGCCGACGTTCGTTTCGACGGTCCGGAATACATATTGATGTTCGCGCTCCGCATCGGTCAGCTGACCGGTTGCGACATAGGCTTCGATCAGCGCATCGACGATGTCGATCTGTGCCGTGTTGAAAAGGCCATCGACATTACGCGACAGATCGACCGCCCGCTTGAGAGGTACAACAGCTTCGCCGGCCATACCCTTGACGAGCAGAGCCTCGCCTAGTCCGTGCAAAGGCCGGATTAGCAGGCTGTCCGCTCCAGCGCGTTCTCCATCGATCAGTTGAATGGCGCGTTTGTAATGGTCGATCGCGAGGTCAACGTTGCCACGTCGGTATGCCACCGTACCTAGATTCGTCAGCGGATTCACGAGATCGCGTGAGCTTTGTTTATCGTTCGATTCGATCAATCTAACCAGTGCAGTCGCGCGCTCCTCTGCGCTCGCCCAGTCGCCGGCTTCGAAAGCGCTCTTGAACCGAAGAAAGAGCTCACCCTGTTCCGAAGCGGATGATGCCGAGGCCGGTTGACCAAAAGCCAATAGACAGCCGAGCGCAACGACGAATCCAGGTCGGAGTCGTCGCGCCAGCTGTCGCGTCAGGGTTTCTCGAAGAGGTAGTGTGAAACGATCCATTCGCGGCCCTCTCGGTAGCCGAACAATTCGGCACACGACATGAAGAACACACGCCAGTAGACCCACCATCGCATCGCCTGCTCCGATCCGTAGGCTTGCGCTATTACCGGCATCAGGGAATCACGATGGGCATCCATGTTCGCGAGCCAGGCTTCGGAGGTCAACTGGTAGTGACGCCCATCCACATGCCAGTGATCGACCAAGCAAAGATCGCGCTGAAAATAGTGCAGCAGATCATCGCTCGGCATGATGCCGCCCGTAAAGAAATAGCGCGCCATCCAATCCGACTCGTCACGAACCTCGAAAGTGTAGGTGTAGCGATGATGAGTGAAGATGTGAACAAAGAGCGTCGCTCTCGGATTCATACAGGACGCAATTCGCGCCAATAAGCTTTGGTAGTTCCGCATATGCTCGAACATTTCGACGGAGACTACTCGATCAAACTTCTCCGACGAGGGGAAGTCTAGATCGTTGACGTCGCAAGTGACGACCTCGAGATTAGTCAGCCCGCGTGCTGCTGCTTGCCTGTCGATATGGGCTTTTTGTGTTTTTGAATTGGAGACGACGGTGATGCGAGAGTTCGGATAATGGGCTGCCATCCACAGCGAGAGTGAGCCCCATCCGCAGCCCAATTCGAGAATGCGATCGCCATCCTTCAGCGCCGCGCGCTCGCAGGTGAGGGCGAGCATTCGAGCCTCCGCTGCATCGAGATTTTGTGCAGCACGGCTGATATCTAAATCGTCAAAATAACAGCTTGAGTACTTCAGATGTCTACCAAGCGTTTTGAGGTAGAACTCGGTCGGAACTTCATAATGCTGGACGTTGGCTTCGGCAGTATGAACCGCAATCGGGCTTTCTCGGAGCTTAGAAACCATGGCCATCAAATGGCGCTGCTGCGACTCCGGATCGCCCTTATCTTCTTCGGCGAGGCGCTGTGCCAATAGTTGTCTGATTTGACGACGGATCAACCAATCGGGAACCAGGTCGCGCTCAAGTAGACTCATCGACAGTGATTTTTCGTGGTTCGTCATACTTTTTCAGAGCTCAAGGTTTTCGATAAACGAACAAAGATCGGCACCAGAATCTTGTATGAAACGAAAATCAAAATAGGAACGATCAAAAACCACCCCAGAGCCGCATGGATGATGGCGTCCCACAGCGTCACGATCGCGTAGAGCACACCTTGGGTCAATAGTTCCATCGCTGCCGAGATCGTCATCGGCTGTGGTGTGGAGCCTAGAACTATTTCACCGAGCCTCATGAACGGGATGATCAGCGCTAACTGCAGCGGTGCGATGGCGTAGCTGACGAGTTGAATCGCTGCCAAATTCAATCGCAAGGTCAGTGCCAATACGGTCAGAGCCGGTGTCGACACCCCAAGCACCGGGAATAGCCCGACACCGCTCCCAAGGGCGACGCACAGCGCGAGGTCCTTCGGCGACAAGCCTTGCCGCAACAGGTTCAGCAAAGGATCGATTAAGCGCTTCTTGAGCCAGTCCATGTGTTTTCAGTCACCGAAGAGTTTGGCGAGATCCGACTTGGCCGCCTCGAGGGCGACGGCATCCGATTTGATCCAAGCTTTCGGCTTGGGTTTGAAGTGGTCGCAAAAATTGGCGTGGTCCTTATCGCGCACTTCTTCCGCTGTTGGTTCGCGACAGTGTTTGGCGCGGGTTGTGTCGTAATCGATACAAAGTTTGCAGACATGCAACTCGGCACGGCAGGAGGGGCAAACCTCTAATCGGCGCAGCGGAAGACTCAGACTCGCGAGTGAAGCCCCGCATTTCCAGCACTGAATGTCATGCGCCATCTTGAGAAACCTGCCAACGATCCTTAAGGAAATCCTTGAGGGCCGCCCCAGTGTGCGAGCGACCGGGTCGTTTCGCAAGAGATTGCGGCGCTCCAGCGGCGACGATTCGTCCTCCCTGAATCCCTGCCTCGGGCCCCATATCGATGACCCAGTCTGCCTCGGCAATCACATCCAGATTATGCTCAACCAGCACGACCGTATTGCCCGCCGCGACGAGTCGGTGCAGAACACGAATCAGCTTTTCCACGTCGGCCATGTGTAGGCCCACTGTGGGTTCATCGAGAACATAAAGTGTTTGCTTTGCTTTACTTCGCAGCGGCTTTCGCAAATCGGTACGTACTTTAGCCAGCTCCGTTACCAACTTGATGCGCTGAGCCTCGCCGCCCGATAGCGTGGGGCTGTGTTGACCGAGAGTTAGATAGCCAAGTCCCACATCACATAACAGCTGCAGCACGTGCTTGACGGTCGGGTGGGATGCGAAGAACTCAAGTGAATCCTCGATGCTCATATCAAGAACATCGCCGATACTTCGGCCATGCCAGAGCACCGATAGAGTTTCGGGATCGAAGCGCTTCCCTTGGCAGGAGTCGCACCTCACTTTGACATCGGGCAAAAAACTCATCTCGATGGTGCGAATCCCCTGGCCTTCACAGCTCTCGCAGCGACCTCCGGAGGTGTTGAACGAAAATCGTCCGGCAGAGAATCCGCGTAGGGTTGCTTCGGATGTGCCTGCGTAAATACGACGAATGTCGTCCCAGATTCCGACGTAGGTCGCTGGACAGGAGCGCGGGGTTTTCCCAATGGGCGTTTGGTCTACTTCAAGGACTCGATCGATTTGCTCGATATGATCGATGCGTCGACAGCCTATTGGTGAGCCACCTCCGACCAATGCGTGAGCGCTATCGAAGAGAACGCTCCGTGCCAACGTCGATTTTCCAGAGCCCGAGACGCCCGTAATGACGACGAGTCGCTCGAGCGGGATTGGGATTTCCTTCTCTGCCAGGTTATGCAACTTCGCATCAATGATCTTGAGAGCCAGATCATTCTTACCTACCGGGCGCTGTGGAGATGGAGGATGACGCAGCGGTTCACGCAGATACAGTCCGGTGACGGAGTTGGGATTTTTCAAAAGATCTGCCATGCGACCTGCACCAACCACAGTGCCGCCACGCACTCCGGCGCCTGGCCCAAGGTCGATGACATGATCTGCGCGGCGGATCGTATCTTCGTCGTGCTCGACGACGACTAGCGTGTTCTGATGAGCTGCAAGATCACTGAGTGCATCGAGCAATATACGGTTATCTCGGGGGTGTAGGCCGATCGTTGGCTCGTCCAAGACATAGCATACGCCGCGAAGATTCGAGCCAAGTTGAGCGGCCAGTCGGATTCTTTGTGCTTCGCCGCCCGATAGGGTCGGTGCAGCGCGGTCGAGACTCAGATCGCCGAGTCCAACGCGCTGCAAGAACTGCAGCCGCCCGCGGATTTCCGCCAGCAAATCACGCGCGATCGCTTGTTCTCGTTTTTCGAGCTTCAAGCTCTTGAGGGACTTGCTAATTTGATCCACGGGCTGACACGTGAACTCGCTGATGGATTGATCTCTGAAGCGTACCGCTCTGGCTACGCGATTGAGTCTCGCGCCATCGCAGTCACTGCAAGTTGGCGAGTCTGAGGCGTGCGCTTCTCGCCAAGTCGCTTCTTCGCCAGTTTGCTCTTCGTCAAACTCGTCGATGTTCGCACCTGTGCCAAAGCACGTTGAGCACCAACCTTGTTTAGAATTAAAAGAGAAAAGGCGGGGATCAAGCTCGGCAAAGCTGACTCCGCACGAAGGACATGCACGTTTGGTCGAAAAGACCTCCGCTTTACGTGCGCCGGCAGGCAATACCTGTACAACGCCCTTGCCGTGCGTCAGTGCCTCGGCGAGTTTACTTCGAAGATCTTGCTCGCCTCGCGCGGAAATCCCTAACCGTGCTACCGGTAACTCGATATCGTGTTCCTTGAAACGATCGAGGCGCGGCCAGGGTTTCACGGCGATTCGCTGGCCATCGACGCGCAGCTCCTTATAGCCTTTGCTGCCGGCCCACTTCGCTAAATCCGTATAAAGCCCCTTTCTCGCAACTACAAGCGGCGCGAGCAGATCGATCGTTTGCCCCTTAAAGTCACGGATGATTCGCGCCGTGATGGCCTCGATCGATTGTGGTTCGATCGGTACTTGGCAGTCGGGGCAGTTCTGCGTGCCGAGCTTTACGTACAGTAGCCGCAGGAAGTGATAGATCTCCGTCAAGGTAGCGACCGTGCTCTTGCGGCCACCGCGGCTGGTTCGTTGCTCGATGGCAACGGTGGGCGGTATGCCTCTGATCGAGTCGACTTCTGGCCGGGAGGCCGGTTGCACGAACTGACGTGCATACGCGTTCAGCGACTCGAGATAGCGGCGCTGTCCCTCGTTAAAAATGATGTCGAAAGCCAATGTGGACTTTCCGGATCCGGAGACGCCGGTGATGACCGTAAACGCGTTACGCGGAATATCGACATCCACATGGCGAAGGTTATGTTCTCGAGCATTGCGAACCACGATGGCGTTGCTACTGTCGCGCTTTGGCTCCGCTATCGCCGATCGAGCCGGCTCGCAAACTCCATCGAGACGGTAGTTTTTGAGCGCGATGCCCGTATGCGAGTTCGGTAGCGCTGCAATTTCAAGGGGCGTTCCAGCTGCAACAATTTCCCCGCCACGGTCACCGCCCTCAGGGCCGAGATCGATGATCCAGTCGGCCGCTCGGATGACATCGAGGTTGTGTTCGATGACGATCAGTGAATGCCCTGCATCGAGTAGCTTTCGGAAAGCGCGCAGCAGTTTGGCGATGTCTTCGAAATGTAGCCCGGTGGTGGGCTCATCAAAGAGAAACAACTTTTGATCGTGCCTATTTTCAGACTCGGCAAGGTGCCCGGCCAATTTCAATCGTTGGGCCTCACCGCCCGATAGTGTTGGAACCGGTTGACCCAAGCGAAGGTAATCCAGGCCCACATCGACGAGTGGTGCGAGACGACGAGCAAGTTCAGGTACGTCACCAAAGAACTCAATGGCTTCCGGCACCGTCATGGCCAAGACGTCAGCGATGCTCGCTTCTCGTTTACCTGGACCGGGATGTCGAATTTCTAGTGTTTCCTGTCGGTAACGACTTCCGTTGCAATCACCACAACGCAGGTAGACATCAGACAGGAATTGCATTTCGACGTGTTCAAAACCGCTACCCGAGCAGCTAGGGCAGCGACCGTTACCCGAATTGAAGCTGAAAGTTCCCGCCGTATAACCACGCTCGCGAGCCTCAGGTAGCCGTGCAAAGCGTTCGCGGATGACATCGAAAGCACCCACGTAACTGGCCGGATTCGATCTGGCGGTTCTGCCTATCGGTGTCTGATCGACGAAGACCACATCTTGAAGTTGTTCTGCGCCGCGCAGCTGTCGAAAAGCGCCTGCCGCCTCGGTGGGTTTTCCGAAATGCTTCAGTAGTGCTGGATATAGTACGTCTTGTATCAGCGTTGACTTACCGGAGCCTGAGACACCGGTGACGCAGACGAGTTGGTTCAATGGAAAGCGGGCGTCAACTTCACGCAGGTTGTGTTGCGTTACGCTTGTCAGCTCTAATGCAGCGCCGATGTTGGCAGAGCGCTTACCTTGGGGTAACTCAACTTTCTTGCGACCAGTTAGATAAGCACCGGTCAGGGAATCGGTGTTGGCGAGCACGGAACTGGGCGTACCCCAGGCAACAATGTGTCCGCCGTTTTCACCAGCACCCGGCCCAAGATCGAGTAAACGATCGGCCTGTTGCATGATCTGAGGGTCATGCTCAACGACGAGCAGGGAGTTGCCGGCGTTACGTAAACGCTGCATGACGTCGATGACCCGCTGCATGTCGCGAGGATGCAAGCCAATCGACGGCTCATCCAGTACGAAGAGCGTGTTCACCAGTGACGTGCCGAGCGCCGTCGTCAAATTAATGCGTTGCACCTCGCCGCCAGAGAGAGTGCGTGACTGACGGTCCAGCGTGAGGTAGCCAAGGCCCACTTCTGAGAGATACCGGAAGCGACCGCGGATTTCGCCGAGTAGCATTTCCGTTGCGTCATCGAGTGAGCCTGGCAGCGTAAGGCGATCAAAAAATATCCGTGCGCGATCGATCGGTAGCAACATGAGGTCGTGTAAGCCAAGACCTGGTAGTTGCTGTAGGGTTTCCTCGCCCCACGATGTGCTTTTTGGCTTGAAAGGCATGGCGCCCCGCAACGCTTCGCAGGCCAGTTCGTGATCGCCGATGCGCCAAAGCAGAGATTGCGGAGCGAGTCTCGCGCCCAAGCAACTGCCGCAGGGGGTGTAAGCCCGATACTTCGATAGCAAAACGCGGATGTGCATCTTGTAGGCTTTGGTTTCGAGCCACGCAAAGAAGCGCCGCACGCCGTACCAGACATTCTTCTTCCATTCGCCTTCGCCCTCAATGACCCATTGGCGATGGCTTTCATCGAGATCGCGCCACGGTGTATCGAGAGGGATGCCTCGCTTGCGAGCGAGGCGTTCCATATCTTGCTGAGATTCGCGGTATGACTCCGTTTGCCAGGGGCGAATTGCGCCACTTCGCAGAGTCTTGGTGTGATCTGGAACGACAAGCCCGTAGTCGACACCAATGATTCGGCCAAATCCGCGGCACGACTCGCATGCTCCCACCGGACTATTAAACGAGAAAGCGCTTGGCGACGGCTCTCGGTAGTCGATATCGGACTGCGCACAGTGCAGCGTATTCGAGTAACGCCACGTCTCCCGAACAGCGGGAGCTTCCGATGACTCGAGCACATGAACTGCAGTTTTCCCGCGGCCGAGTCGCAACGCGGCTTCAAGCGATTCGGCCAGACGCGCATCGTCAACGGCAGCGATGCGAAGACGATCTTGTATGACCTCAACGATATCTTTTCGGCGAGCGTGGATTCGCGTGTAGCCTTGTTTCTCTAACAAGGAGACGACTTCGGCGTCTTTGAAATTTTTCGGAACCTTGATCTCGAAGCAGATCAATACCCGAGGATCCCCAAGCAAAGCAGCACGATGTCGTAAGTCAGCTTGGATGCTCGCGACGGTATCTTTCCTGACAACTCTCCCGCAGCACTGACAATAAAGTTCGGCCGTACGAGCGAATAAAAGCTTTAGATGATCGTTTAGTTCCGTCATCGTCCCGACGGTCGAGCGAGAGGTTCGCACCGGATTCGTCTGGTCGATGGCAATCGCCGGCGGAATACCCTCGATCCGATCGACTGCGGGTTTGTCCATGCGGTCGAGGAATTGACGCGCATAAGGAGAGAATGTCTCGACATACCGTCGCTGCCCTTCGGCATAGAGGGTGTCGAACACCAACGAGGACTT
>Ga0102876_1000298_pt1 | contig 16146 bp, 30 predicted proteins | sample Colrivmeta1548A3_FD_78446 | JGI IMG/M metagenome (GOLD analysis project Ga0102876, IMG submission 78446) | Estuarine microbial communities from the Columbia River estuary - metaG 1548A-3 | ecosystem: Environmental > Aquatic > Marine > Intertidal zone > Estuary | place: USA: Columbia River... | reverse complement strand
TGTAGCTAGTCCGGGCTGCGCGAGCATTTCAAGCTGGTTTAAGTTAGTATTTAAACCACCTTTACACGAAATACCAAAAGGTTGGGAAGCTGCCATATTATACGAATCTCATTCTGTCGTCTTTGATATAAGTTGGCGCAGGCTCAATAAGGTTTGAACGCATACTACGCAGACCTTTTTTATAATCGTCTAACGCAAATGCAGCAGCTTGTGGGTTGTCTTTAAACTGCCAAATGTAATAACGTGCTTTAGATAAAAGAACTGAGCTATACATTTCAGGAAATACAAGAGTATCAGAATAAGCAACAAGCTTGGTAGGGAGCGTCCACGCATAAAACCATACGCGATACGCTTTATCTGGAATAGGGCTGAGACCAAACTTACGGCCATCAGGACTGCGGATAACTCTGTTTGGTTGTCCGTACTGCTGTGTGTCAGCAGCGTCTAAATTTTCGGAGACTCTTCGGTAGTCTTTCCATTCTTCTGTAGTAATGAAACGTAAGTTACGGCCAGTATAAGGGGCTGTTTCACCAGCTACACCAACTGTAGTAATATAAAAGTTTTCCCAATCAATGGAGCCATAGTCAGTTGTAATGCTATCGCTTGCTGGCTTTAGTTCGTAGAAGCGTGTTCCAGCAACAGTTTCAACATACACATTGCCATACATAGGATCTACGTCACCGCTTTCGGCAACGGATAAGAAAGGCCACTGAGGTTCTTCGTTTATAATATCAAAGTATGCACGATTCAAAGAATCTTTAACGTGCTGTTGAACACCAATAGCATTTACAAAGTTTCCAGAAGTAAGTGGAACTTCATTCAACTCTCGTAAAAGCTCGTTGGTTAATTCTAAATAGGATGTTGACATTTTTATTCAGCCTGTGTAGTTTCTTTAGTTGCCTTTTCTTTTTTATTAAAAATAGCATCCCAATTATCATCAAACTTCTTTTTATTTTCTGGCTTGTACCAACTTCCTGTGTCGCCAAATACCCTATTATTTTTATTGTTTACTAACTTAACTCTATTTGTAGCGCTTCCTATTTGAGGCATACACAATCTCCTTAGAAAATCGAGGGGTTTTTACACCCCCCGTTTCCTTACTACTCTTAGTCTAGTTCGTAGAACGCTGATACGAGTGCATCAGGACGCAATACTTTAGCACCATAAACATGCAGACCACGGCAGATGTCACCAAAGCTATCTGGGTCACGAAGGACTTCAGTGCTGGTGATAGTCTGTGCAGTTGCAGTTGAGCTGATGTGACCCGCAAGGATCTGACCAGCTGCTGCGCTAGTGCCGGGGACGTTGTTAGACTTGTACATGTCAAAGCCACGCAGCTTGCCTGAAGATACCAGACCGTTGCGAATAGAGCCTTGACCAGCATTGAAGTCTACAGACATCAACTTAGAGCTGGACTGAGACAGTTGCTCGTAGAAGCTAGGTGGAGCCAAGAACCAACGGCCTTCTTCTGGGATGTTCTGCTCGTCAAGAAGACGGGCCATGTGAGCCATCACATCAAGAGGATCGTTAGCGCCAGAGATGTCGATAGCGCCAGCGCCATCAAAAATACCAGCACCAAGGTTAGTAGCACTGTCAGTACCCAAAACGTGGTTAGGGGAAGCAGCAGATACACCAGCAAACATCTTAGCAATTACGCCTCTATCAAATGCGTCACGCAAGGCGTAAGCAGCAGAAGAAGATGCAATTTCTTTAAAGTTTACGTGAGACATTGCAGTTTCAATGTCGTCAACTTTGAATTTAAATGCGTTAGCCACATCTACAATCAAAGTAGTTTCTACGTCAGTCAGTTTAGTTTGAGTTACGTCTGCACCACGCTCATACTGATAGACAGTGATTTCTGGTTCTTTGATGATCTTTACAGAATCACCGTAAGCAGAAATTTCACCGGCATAGTCAGTGTTAGTGATAGCTTCAGCTACAGAAGACTTTCGGAAGAAGTTAAGAACCTTCTTAGAAAATACTGCTGGTAGGAAAAACTGATTAGTTTGACCAGCGCCGTCACTAGCGAAGTTACCGTTGGTGGTGGTTGACTGTTCAAACTTTGCGTCAGATACGTTATAAGCCATGTTATGTTACTCCAAAAAAGACAATTTAATTAAGGTACTATTCTGCCTTCAAGTATGGCTTGATCAATTTCACTTTCGTATTTATCGAACTGAACCATAGACAGTTTAGCAATTTCCCGTTGTGACCAGATCTTTGGTTCTTTAGTATCCACACTAGTTGTTTTAGTAGATACCATGTCAGCTGCTGATCTGGCAGATTGTGATTTTCCTGTCGGCTGTTTAGCTTTTGTACTTAAACCAGTCTCCATTTTATAAAGATCAATAGCTTTGATTGCAAGTGGAACATTATTAGGGTTGTTGTAAATCCAGTCCTGAATTTGCTCAGGTTGTTCTTTAGCCCATGCATGAAACTTTTCGTCTCCACGGATGTCCTCAAAATCAGGATGCCGTGAACGCAATGTAGCTTCTGCTTCTTTTCGCCCTATTGCAGCTTCTCTTTCTTCGATGATAGCCATCTTAGCTTTAAGAGCTTCAAGTTGCTCAGCGCTTTTTAAATGCGCAACAGTTTCTACAGTATCATACAGATCTGGGTACTGTGTCCTAAAAGTTTGAAGATCTTCTTTGCTTTTTGGCGGCGCATAAGGAACGTGTTGTTCCTGACTTGCTGCTTTTAGCTGGAGTTCTCGCTGCTTAAATTCTGCAATACGTTGATCATAGTGTTTCTTTAAATCATCATATCTCTTTTTATAATTGGAACTTCCTTTCTCAGAAGACTCTTCGGAAGGTGCCGAGCTACGGGTGGCCTTTGATTGAGTTTCTTCTTCGTAGTACATTCCATCAGCACTTCCTCTACTAGGTGCATCTGGCGTATGCCAAGACTTCTTAGAGTTGTACGGATTGGCTTGTGGTTCATTTACATCGTCATTAACATCTAACATTCTATCACTCTCCTTTAGGGGCTTGTCAGTCTTTCAAGGTGGCTGTACTGTTCGCGTTTACAATACAGGGTCTTGATACTCCAAGGTGGCCTCTGGATTTTTATTATGATAAGGGGTTCAAAGAATTTTGAAGTGGCCTTATCGGTTTCTTACACTTGGCATTTGATTAGCGTCAATCATTTGTTTTTTGATTTCTTCATCTTCAAGAGCAGGATCATACATACCTTTTTTTTGATCTACAGGCATATCGTTTACCATACCGCCAAATGCTTTCTTCATTAAGCCACCGTCATAGGCTCTTTCAGCTTCGTCCATCATAGTTTGTAGCTTGTCAGCGCCTAACTGATCGGTAGCTTTTTTGGTGAAAACAAATTCACCATCCGATAACCTTGCGGGAATCGAATCTGATGTTCCAGTTCCGGGGCCATTAACTTCCCCAGCGCCAGAAAATTCTGTTGCTGTTGATATTACTTTATCAAAAATATCGTTTAAGCGTTCATCTGTGTCGAGAATATCCATAAGATACTCTTGATCTTCTATTGGAAGCGCTTCGTTCAAAACATACTTAAGGTGTTCTTGTTCCATTTCATCGTCTGGAAGCTGTGAAGCTTCTACTTCTTCCATGTCTTCTTCTGGAATGTTGCTATAAGTATCTTCAGGAATTTCGTCGTCGTCTTCCATTTCCATTTCAGGAGGAACAAGCATTGAACCACCTTCATTGTATTTTACTTTAAAGGGATCGTTTTTCATTTTACCGCCAGCCATTTTAATAGCACGAGGAGTAAGTGTTTCTAAAAGATCTAAAGCAGGGCCGTATAAATTAATATCTTCTTCTGATACATTTTCTTTAAATTCTTTAAGCTGTTGTGGCTTAAGTTTTTGCAAGTATCCGTACATGTCTTCAGTGTCTTGAAATAAACTTAAGTTTTCAGCAGCTTCTTTAGGAGTCATGCCGCCAGCAGCTTCTGCTTGTTGCTCATACATTTCCATTGCGTAGTCATCGCCCATCATATCAGCTTGAGATTTAGCAGGGAGCGCTCGCATTAAAGCTTTATATTCTTTATCGCTTAATTCTTCTAAGTACTGCGGGTTCTCAATAAGCTTTTCATCTAGTGCTTCTTGGACTCGCTCAGCGTCTATTTTCTCTATTTTAGCTTTAGAGACTTTTTTGCCTACTGTTTTTTCTGCTGCGTCATCTAGCTTGCCTAAAAGACTTAAGATTATGCCTGCTTTACCCGCCATTATTCTACCCTCTTTCTTGCTTCAATTATTTGGTCTCTAAGCTGTAGGAGTCCGGCCAGAGAACTCACTCTCCCCTGCTTGCGGTACACTTCCAGTTCCGATGTTGCCACCGCCAGTCCCTGTAACTCCAAGTTCTTGAGGTTGTTCAGGTGCTCCTTGAGGGCTTCCCATAGTTCCGGGTTGTTGATTAGGGGCGATAGCCGCGCCGCCATTTGCTTGTCCAGCATTTTGTGCTCCTATAATTCTTGCCATAATCGCTGCTTCTTCAGGATCATTAAGAATTTCGTCAGGGTCAAGATCCAAACTGTATGCTAGTTCGCTAATGATCTTAGAGATCTTAACAAAAGGAGCAATGGCTGGGTTCTGGGCCGTTTGTAAAAACATTGTTAAGCGTTGGCTGCGGACTTCTTTTTGCATTAAGCTGTTTGTGCCTAGCGCTTTAACTTCTAAATCGCCTCGAATGTTTAGCTCGCCTTCAAAAAACTGCATGTTCCATTGAAAGAAGTACTCGCCCAATGGCTTCAACAAGAAATCATCAACATTCTTAACTACTGTTTTCATATTCAAAGACGCAGCACCTAGCAACATAGACATACCAGACGCAGTTCTTGTCATGCTTTGTACGCCTGTCTGTCCGTGAGAGTAACTAGGAATACCTGTCTCTTCGTCTGCAAGTTGTCGAAACTTATCAAACATCATTAAGTTTTCTTGAGAAGTGTTAGGGAACTTTAAGCCATGAATTGCTTGGCCTTGCATTCCTGCTTGTCGTCTAAACACTTTACCCGGATAAATCTCCATTGATTGTCCACCAACCAACGCAGACTCGTCAACGTCAAAAACTAAAGAGCCTGACAACGCAAGGTTATCAATTGCCATACGTGCATGGCCATTCATTATTTGCTGGGAGTCATCCATATTTTCAGCAACGCCAATACCGAAAAAGCTATAAGGATTCCGCTCATAAGGAAAAGCGTTGTACGGTAATCTATAAGGAGTGAATGGATTGATAACACCCCTGAGTAGCTTGCCATTACATACCCAAGCATTGACCTGAACTTCATCTAAAGAATCTACTCCTTCTGGTAGCTCTAAACCTACTTCTTTAGCGTAGTCGGCATCCATTATTCCCCAATATTCAATAACACTGTACTGATCTGAGCCGTATTCGGATGTGCGAGCATCGTCTTTAAGTTCAAACTCGTAGTCTTTTTCAACGTAGTTTGGCCCTAAATCAAGACATTCGCGGATTTTATCTTTGTCAAAATACGGAAGCTTTCCTAGTCCTCGAAGCTGCGAACGATTCATCTTGTGGCGGTGGAAAATATACTCACATTCTTGAATAGTTGTAGCGTTAGGGTCTGGGAAAAAGTCCCAGATGCTTACGAACTCAATGCGCGGGACACGAACAGATACAGGTTTGTATGTTCTTTCTTTTGTTTCTTCGTCTGTTTCCCAGCGATTTAAAGTCTTATTGAAATTAAATGGGCCTTTAACAATGCCAGTGCCAAATAGTGCTGCTTCAAACAAAGCGTTACGTAGTTCTCCGCCGCCATTAGATTCATCAAGCTGATCGTGAATAAGCTTTTGCATTTCACGGGCTGCGTCTTTAGCAGGTGTCTTTTCAGGAACTGCTGGGTCTGGTGACGGGCCTTCAACAAATTCTAAGTTAGCTTCTTTAATAGCTTCTTCAAGGAAGTTATTACCTTTAGCAAAAGTAGCTCCGGGCTTAAGAGTCTTTCCGTCTCCTACGTAGCCAACATCAAATGGACTGACTGGCTTTTCTTTCTTTTCTGGTTCTGTTTTTTGTGTGCTTGTTTCTAAACCCGGAGAAGTTGTATTTAAATGGCTGTATTGCGCAACGCCTTCTGTCACTTTGGTTTCTGTTACGCCAATTGGAAAATCACCAGTACCAAACAGCACATCTACCAATTGGCCGTATGCCGCAAGCACTTTTGTCTTTGTTACTTTTACAAAGACTTTTGATTTTTCTGATTCGCGGAACTTGACATTCTTTGGGTATACGCCACGAAAGTTGTGGTACGCCTGAAGCCAACGTCTTTCGTCATACTCTCTGGAACGCTCAGCGCTTGAAAACCGCTCTTCAACAATAGCTACAAAACGATTGCGCACATCTTCTTCAAAATTGAGCTGCATTCCGTCTTCGTTTTCCACAGGAGCAAAGTACAGATAATCAGAGTTGTCTAGTAAACTATTTTCATTGTCTGCCATTTAATACTTTATCCTTTAATAACCGAAAACAGAATCCACAGGAGCGTAGACTGTTTCGCGTTGTAGTTGTCTCATTCGACTCATCGTATCCATAATACGAGGTCTTGACATTATCAGATAACGTAAGGCATCGTATGCGTGATCCGGTGCATTTGTGTTAACGTCTTCTGGGTTGGATTTATCCAGAGGAATACTTTGAAGTTCGCGTATCAGGTTCGGGCATGTATTAAAAATTTGTAATCGTGGCCTACCGCTTTGCTGCAACTTCAAGTATTCGTGGATTTGTATCTTGCCTTGTATTCGGTTTTTGTCTGCTCTTCTTAGTTTGTGTCCAGCTCTTTGAAGAGTTTCCCCGACTGTTGGGCCTATAGTTCCTGTGCGCGACCAACACGCAGTATCAAGAACTCCGGGAACTGACATCGGATCGCCTAACTCCATGTTGGTTAGCATTGCTGCTAAGTCAACACCTGTCAGACCTTTCATGTACAGTTCCCTATAAATAATTAGTGTTCCGTCACTGGGATCTACTGTTCCCCAAACGCAAGCGCTTTCGGAAGCATACCCATAGTCAATCCCTTTTATTTTTTCCCAGTGGAGCGGAATGTCAAATGGCGTAATGACATGATCCAGCGGGTTAAACTCTGTGAAGGCTGCGCCCTCTGCAACATCCCAGTTGCCGTCTAAGAGCTGTTGGCGCTGTGTTGGCGGCAAAGCTTTTAGCATCATTTCGTATCGGCCATCTGTGGCCAAGTACGGATTATCTTGTAGTCTGGCAGGTATAAACTTTCGCGTTAAGCCGTCAGCACCCTTAAAAGGCTCATAGGAAGGCGCAGGATCAATGTAACGCTTCTTTACCCATGTAGCCCCTGTTCCACCCGGATTCGCTGTACAACGCATGTACGGCGTTATTTCGGGGTCTGTGGTTCTTAAGCGCGAAGCCAAGTAATTCCAAGAAAACTCTGTAGGCAAGTGAGTAATCTCATCAAAGCCTATCCAGCTATATGCTTGTCCTTGGTAACGGTATACGTCTGCGTCTCTTTCCAAGAACCCGAACTCAATCTTTGCACCGCTTGGGAAGTTCCAAAGCTTTTCTACTTCTTTGTACTTGCAGCCCGGAAAAGCTTTCGGGTACAACTCACGACTCTTGTCGATCAGTTCTCGCAGCTCTGGCATAGAGCGTCTAAGAATTAGGCCCCTGTGAGCAGCCCTGTGAGCGTGTCTAAGCGGGTCTACGAGCATAGCGTAGGACTTGCCACCACCAGCTGCACCACCGTACAGAACGTCTGTTTCGCTTGCTGCAAGGAAGTCTTCTTGTGGGCCTTCGTTGGCTCTGAAGATGATTTCTTGTTCAGCTTCTTGTGCTAAAGCTTTGGGCAAGCTATTAAGTTCTGGGGCTTCTAAAAGATTTCCGGTACTTGCGGCACCTTTGGCATCTAGTTTTTCTAAAGTCTTTTTAGTATTGCTTATGGACTTCTTGTAGTTCTCTACTTTGGACTGTGCTGCTTTTAGTTTCTTTTGCTTTTCGCGCACAGCTTTCTTTGCTGCCAGCTTTGCTTTAGTCTCAGAATGGTAATTATAACCACGTCCTTTAGATCCTTTTGCTCTACCTGATTTCTTACGCGGGGTTCCGTCTACTTTGAGTATGAACTCTCCGCTTTCGTCTTGGACGTAATTTCCGGGGTTTAGTTCCCAATCGTTCATGTGCGTTTAGCAGCTATTTTCTTTAGGCCCATGTGGGACAGCGGTCTACCTGTAGTGTGTTCTAGCCACATAGCGCCTTCGCGCAAAGACAACACACTGTCTCTGATCATTGGTAGGACTTTGTCTAGTGCTTCTAGTTCTTCGGGCACAGGTGTCAACAACTGCGTATTGTTCACATCTAGCCTGTAACCAAAAGGAATAGTACTACTAGATCTCCTCATAGGAGCCTTCTATTATTGTTTCTTGTTTTGCGGGCAGTATGAATAAACCACCACCTCCGTTGACTGTTATGTCAACTCTGTCTGTCTTGCCTAAGCCTACGCGGTCTAGGATGGTCTGTGCTGCTTGTATACGCATGTTAGCTTGGGGTATTGGTTCTGCACTGTCCATGATGTCTATTAGCTTTAGGGCTGCTTTGGGTGCGCTCTGTGCTAGTATGTTTGCAGCTAGGTCTAGTATCTCAGTTTTTAGGGCCTTTACTACTGCTGGGTAACTAGAATCGCTGTAGCCTGCTAAGGATGCTGCTTTACGTACATCGCCATGACATTCCATGAGATGATGTAAGAAAGATTCTTGCTTGGTTGTTAGTTCTTTAGCGGCCATTACTTATTCTTTTTGATTATATATATTCTATTATAGGGTTGATTTGAGGTTTTGTCAATGTTTATTTTCATTATTTTGAAGAAAGTTCTTGACAAAAGTCTATTTCAACCCTATAATGGATATTAAGACCCCCCGGGTTCTATAGCCATTATATCCATGTCCATCTTGTGTATCTGTATCCCGGCTTTGAAGGGCTTTGAAGCTGCAGAGCTATCTGGTATACAACCAATCTCTTCCCAAAATGTATAAGATTGTATATATATAGTGGGTACCCCCCATGGCCACCTGCCCGCCCCCCCTCGCACGAAAGACTTTAAAAGTCTTAATAGCCTCCAAAATCTATCTCCTCCTGCGCATGTTACAAGACTTTTAAAGTCTTCAAAGCCTTCAAAGCCACAGCTCTAGTTTACTAACTAGGGAGACTTTGAAGATGTCTTAGAATCTTTAGATTCTTCAAAAACTCTTCCAAGACTTTCAAGCACTTAGCAGATTTTATAATATTTATATTATATCCCTTCCTAGTTTTATCACGCACAGTGATACCATCACCGCACACACACCTTGACTGTTGATTTGTACAGCACTGTATAAACCACTGTATAGAGCTGTTCCTCGCTTTTTTCGTGCCTGTTAACACGTGCATAATGCGCTCAGGATTAATTGCGCACTAAAAGTTGTTGACATCGAAATCGCTTTTCTGTAGCTTGGAAAACGTCAAAACGACAAGGCCACTTTCGGCTCAACACAACACAAACATAAGGTGACATAACATGAATACATTTGCAAACATCGACCAGAACAAACTAGCCACTGCTAAGCAAGTCTACGGAGTAGCTTGTCATTTCGCTAATATCCATGCTGCATCTCCTTCGGAGCGCTATGGTCTTACCAAGGTCTTCAACGCTATCCTGAATAAATTCTATGGCGACCAAGATGCTCATATGACTCACGGCGAAGTCACAGACTTCAGAGAGCACCAAGTTGTTCCGGCTCAGTTCCTAGAACTGGTGCAAAAGCCAAAGAAAAAGCCAAAGGCTGCCAAGAAAGTTAAGGCGAAGGTTGAACCAAAGGTTGAGGTTATCAAAGAAGTTAAGCCGAAGGCTACTGCTGCTGCTAAAAAATCTACACCGGCTGTCAATAGCGTAGCTAAGAAGATGGATGCTAGGATCACTGCACTTGAGACTAAAGTCTCTGACGTTGACAACAAGCTCGATGCAATCCTAGCAATCCTGAGCAAATAAAATAGAATTATCAACGGCCAAGGATGGCTATATAAAATTTATAAGGTGAACATGATGGAAAAGCTAATTGCTAAGTTTGAACTGAATCCCACGGTAGATAACGCTAATAGAATATATAAGCACGAAAGAAAGCATCCAATGAGTGTCTGTTTTTTAAACAGCGAACAAGTTAAATTACTTAATAAAGCTATGGAGATAAGAGCATGAAAGACTTTATAATCGAAATGACTTGTTTCAGTTTTTTAATAGGTGCCGCGTATATTCTAAGTATATTTATATATGTACTTCAGGGAGGTGTTTAGCATGGATTACTATGAGTCAGCCAAAGGCTTAGTCATAAGCAAAAAAAGAGCTATAATCGAAGTCAGAAACCACGGTTCATCGGTTCCTGAGTTCTTAAAAGACTTAGGAGACCGCGAAAGCTACAAAGCCACCGAAGTATTACAGTGGTTAGGGTATTAAAACCCTTTAAAGTACTTTAAAACTAAAAAAAACTAGGTGAATATACTATGAAATTATCTGAAGTGAATGTTAAAAACATTAAAGAGTTTAAAGATTTGTATCTTTGGGTATGTTCAATGCCGATAGACGGCAAAGACCGTAGAATTTTAATGGATTTGATAGACGTGAGCTGCAAATTAAACCAAAACTTATTGCTTCAACAAGGCCGAGTTCCCTAGATTTTATCACACCTGAGCATGATGCACTCTTTCACAACCGCATTATGCTCAGGGAAAGGGGTTGACAGCCAGCAACACAAAATGCCACTATTGAAAACGTCAAAACGACAGCAACCAAATTACAGGTGACAATTATGTACAATATACACGGTGTTCAGGTACAAAACTATGCTCAACAATCAGCCGATAACATGGCCGATGTAACTTTAATGACAGTTCTAAGCATCCGACAGCCTTGGCTAAATATCGGAGCACAATTAAAAGATGTTCGCACCAATAAATCTAGTGCCAAGTCACTTTGGGGCGGTAAGAAAAAGACTTACCAGTACTTGCAAGCCAATAAACATATGATGTATGGCCAAATGATGGCAGTAATCAACAGTAGCAAGACAGATGCTAGTAAATCTATGAGTCTCATGAAGATATTCTTAAGAGTTGATGGCTTAGGTGTCCCAAAAGCTGGGTTTATGTGTCAGCTAACAGCTGGTTTGGTTGGTTGTATGGACAGCCACAACATAAAAATGTATAACTTGGACGCAAAAGACTTTGCACTTGCTAAAAATCCCAAAACAGTCAAAGGAATTGAAGCAAATAAGAAGAAAATTAGAAATTATATACAGATTTGCCATGAATATGGCACAGAAAATCTTTGGAATAGCTGGTGTAGCTTTCTAGCTACAAAATCTCCGAAGTGGAAAGACGCTAATCATGTTAGCGAAGTTCACTATACTTATCTGACAGGAGAATAGTCTTGGTAAAGTGTAGCTGCGGTAAAAGAGCCGACATTATAGAAAAAGGTTTATATGTATGTGCTGCTTGCTGGATACGGTTATTCAGTAAGCCATTTAAAATTAACTATAAGGAATAAAATTATGTTTGATTTATATTGCCCTCACTGTGGCGAACCTTGGGAACATGACATGCTTCACGATGTAATAGATATGAAGTATATGGAAGCTGCTGAAGCCTTTAAGGTTCAAGGCTGTACAGTATTCCAGATACTACGACAACGCATTCAAGGCAAAGGAACTATCTGTAAAGCTAAGCCGGTGGTCAGCCCTGAAGAGTTAGCAGGTATTAAAGCTGCTCATGAGATAAGTGACTACCCTGAAGAATGGGATTATGATATGGCACGAATGATATTTACTACTGATTTTAATATTAACGATATACTTTGAGGATAAACCTATGAAAACTGCACAACCTTTAAACATAAAAGTAATTACTACTCGACCAGCACCAAAAAGAATAACGCAACCAGCTTCAGATTGGAGAAATATTCTGGCACCGATGAAGCGTGGACACTGGTTTGAGGTAGAGTGTAAGACAGGCGATAACATATATAGCAGAGTTACTGCTGCTGCAAATGCTTATTGCAAAGGCCGCTATACTTTTTACAAAGCCGAAGAAAACCGATACATCTTTGAAATTATTAAGGGGTAAATTAAAATGAATAAACTATTTGAAATGTTTGATCGCTATGTAGACGAGAAGATTCTTGCTAAGACTAATGAGCTTGAAGGCTTACAGATTCGGGATGCTAACAGGATTGCTGGCCTAGAGCGGAGATTAGATGGAGCTGTGGACATGATTGAGATACAGCGGGGCTGGATAGAAAAACTTAATGCTGCAAAGGGTTTAGACTTTGATGTAGACGAAGCAAAGGAGGCCTTAGAAGACTTTGAGTACAGAATATCTGAGCTAGAATGTAGTATTGAAGACAAGGCAGATGCCGATGAAATAGAAACAACTATTGACAATGCGCTATCTGGCATAGAAGATATGGTAAAAGACTATGTGGACATAGCACTAGTCGGAGCAGACTTAGGCGACATAGATTCTTGTGAGGTTGAGCGGATTGTCCGATGTGTCCTAGATGAAATAGAATTTAAAGTAACAATGGAGCGATAAGATTATGATAACTAGAATTCATGTTAATCAACACAACATAAAAGCTAACTCTAAAGGCGCTGACTTGCCAGTTTTAACTGTTAAAGACTACAAAGAAAACCGCAAGGTAAACCATGTTCAGATATTAGATAGTGTTGGTAACGTAGTAGCTACTGTAGTGTATAGCCCAGACAAACCGTTGTCTTGTGGTGCTAAAGTCTGGATAGAAACTGAATGCGAGGTGACAGCATGAGACATTCAATAGCAGTATGGGAAATTACATTCTACAAAGTAGGCGAAGATGGAGAAGCCCTAACTGACAATAAGGGCAACGTACAACTTTATACCGCAACTGATTATGACTGCTCATACCTTGCAGAAGGTTTGGACGATGATGACTTAGAGGAAATTAATTATGTGGGCAATTAACTGGGACGAGTTTGGCTGTACTCAGTACGCTGCAACTTTAGAAGATGCACATAAAATTGGACAGCGTGGTGGTACATTCTATATAATAACTTATTTAGGAGGCGTTAAAAATGATTGAAGCATTTATGTACTTAGTATTTTTTATTTTAGTATCTGCTGGGCTGTATGGTTCTTGGCTAATAGTAGAAGACAAACAAAAAGCTTATGAGGAGCGTAAAAAAAATGAACAATAAATTAAAGATGCAAATAGATGTTACTTCAGAGATACAAACTTACAAGGTTTTAATGTCCGAAGTAATTGGTTACTATATAAATGTGGCAGCTGAAAGCCCTGAAGAAGCAGAAACATATGCCAGATTAAATAACCGGGACAGCATGTACAAAAGATATGGCGCCAAAGTAGTAGAAACAGAGTTTGTCGAAGTCGTAGAAGCTCTAAGCAAAGGAGATAAAGATGCCCCCAAGCCCCAAAAAAGCTGAGTTCATAGGCAGCCATGAGCACTTAGTAACAGGTGCTTTTTATACGGTGTCAGAATATGCAGCGATCAATGACATCCCACTTAAAACTATGTGTAGCAGGCTATTAAGAAACTATAAAGTAACAAATAAAATGTTGCTTCCGGCTCCTTCTTTTGCGCCTGTCAGTAATTTAGAAACAGATGCACAAAGGCTCTCTGCTTTGTGGTTAAATAAAAAACTATAAAGGTATATAGACTATGAATACTTATGAGTGTAGCTACTGTAATAAAATGTTCAGAGTATTAGAAGATATAAAACAACCTAACACAGAAATATGTAGTATCTGTATAGAAGTAATCAATAAGAGCATGTCATCATCACACTTTGAATATGTAGATGAAGATGATTATACTTTGTAAGTAACTTAAAGACATCTTAGTAGGTAGTTGTATTTAGTTTAATAACATATTTAAAACTATGAAGTAATCATAGCATATTTTAGTATTAAAAACAATGCAGAAACTACCTTGACAACTAAATAATTTTATAGTAATATCACAAAACTTAAACAGGAATACTGAAATGACTAATATTATACCAATGTTTTCAAACAACACAGCTCTTACAGCAATTAGAAACCGTGGTTACGGAGAAGCTAACTTCGATATAGCTACTACACCTTTGGTTTATTTTGCTGATGAATATCGAACCAAGTTTCCTAGCTCCAAGTCTGTTATCTATCGTACAGATACTGGTCAAGAGCTAGGTGTCCACGGTCATGGTTACAAAGCAGTAGCACCTAAACACATGATAGATGTTACTCGAAATATCATTGAGCGTTCTGACTTGTCCATCAATGGCATGGAAGAAACGATCAGGACTTCACACGATGGCTCTAGAACGTTTGTAAAATACCGCTTACCTGAGCACACTTACAAGACTTCTGACGGCGACACAGCTTCTCTGAGCCTTCTAGCTATATCTTCTTTCGACGGCACATGGCCTTTCATGCTCAGCGCTGCAGCGATTCAAGCAGCGTGTACAAATCTTCAAGTTTTTGTGAGCGGTGGTGTTGCAATATACAAAGCTAAGCACACACAATCTTTAGACATTGAGATGGGTGGCAGAGTAGTTACTCAATCTCTGCAGATGTTTCACAAAGAGCGTGACCTTTGGCAACAGTGGCACAACACAGAGTGTAGTGATCAAGCAGCATTTAAATTCTTTGTCACTGCTTTAAAATGTGAAGGAGCTATTAAGCTTATTGATTCTGGAGTTACTCAACCTGATATGGTTTTATATGATATGCCTAGAAAAAATACAAGCCTAGAATATATCTGGAATAAGTACAAAGATATTTATTCGAAGAGCCTAGGCACTAATTACTGGGCTGTGTATAATGCTTTGACTGACTGGTCAACTCATGCAAAAACAGTAAGGACTGGCACCATAGCTAACATCGCAGCAGTACAAAATCAAAGACAGCAACTAGTTCGTGAAGCTGTTAAACTTAATCGACAGATGAGAGCAGCATAATATGACTAAGCAATTTGGTTCTAATTTTTTCACAATTAATATTCGCAACGGGGTCGGTTTTGATTTAGAGTTTACTGATTCCAGAGCTGTCTGGGTTGAGAACTCTTTTACAGAAGAAGTAATCGCAATGTTATTTGAGGGGGTAGTTCTGCTACTCCCATTTGTGGTGGTTACGTTCGGTAAAATATATTCAGGAGAAGACTGATGATAGATGTTCTATTTAGTTTAGATCTTTTACTTTTGATACCAGTCAGTATTATTATTATAATATTTTTAATAGTTAAAGAAGAGGCAGAAGAATGAAAGGACAAACTCATGGTGGTAAAGGCAGTACAGCAAGACCAACAAGCCAAAGTTTCTATGATAACTTCGACGCTATTTTTAAAAAGAAAAAAGAACCAGAGGTGAGCAACGTGTTTAAAGAATATATGCAAGGTGGTTTAACGCCAGAGATTCAAGCGTTATTGAAGGCGCAAGTAGATATTAAACAAGGTTTATTTTCTATTAAACAGGCTGCCAATTTCTATGACGTTGAGATAATGGATATTATAAACTTTATAACAGAGTCTCAAGAGTATGACGAAATCCAACGAGGCTCACGCTAATATATCCGTAGACGTGTAGTGACTTATTAATCCTTTGGACTAAAGAGTATAGTAATGAAAAACTTAAACTACGAACAACAAGTAATGATACACAAGCTAAGGCAAGCAGGCTACGCGGTCACCGTGTGGTCACCGAAAGAGCTGGAAGGTGTCAACCCAAGAGACCTTGAAGAAGCAAGCAATGAATATGTCTGTAATTTCTTCGCTAACTTAACTGAATATGAGGAGTTTTAGTTATGGATATGGTAGAAGTATTCAACAAAGTAGAAGCGCATTTGTTGGCGCAAGGTGTGAGGTCTATTAGAAAGCAGTCTGAATTAAAGGTATTTCCGACTGGTACTACATACATGTGCGCCTATAGAGGAACAGGCGGTCTGAGCTGCGCCGTAGGCTGTTTAATTAAAGATGCGTTTTATTCTAGAAGTTTAGAAGGCATAGCTATGTGGGCAGATGAAAAGGAAGAAGATCGCCAGATGCTACTTGAAGAAGCGTTAATAAAGTCTGGTATTGATCTAAAGCCAGCAACAACTTACATGCTTAGTGACCTTCAGTATTTACATGATCGA
>Ga0102876_1000239_pt1 | contig 17855 bp, 34 predicted proteins | sample Colrivmeta1548A3_FD_78446 | JGI IMG/M metagenome (GOLD analysis project Ga0102876, IMG submission 78446) | Estuarine microbial communities from the Columbia River estuary - metaG 1548A-3 | ecosystem: Environmental > Aquatic > Marine > Intertidal zone > Estuary | place: USA: Columbia River... | reverse complement strand
TAATGGAGAAGACGTTAGTCAGGAGACTTCCACCGACACATTCCTATTATGTCTTAAGAAGATTGCAGAACAAACCAGTTGGGATAAGGTAATGGAGATTGAGATTAGGGTTACTAAAACATTGGAAGAACTACGAGATAGGAACCCGAGTTCAGACGAAGGACAGATAAAATCATATGAGGGTCATGCTGTATTCACAGGTAATAATAATGAAGTTAAGTGTAAGATACTAAATAAACTTATAAAGAAACTGAATATAAAGGACTTACATATAGGGATAAAGAAGTAAGTTGATTCATCCTGAAGGGAGGGAGACATCGTCTCCCGACCGTATTAATTAGTCCTGTTTACTACCCCCGAAATTAACCCCATTTTATACCCGTTTTTAGGGGTCCCAGCGATACATTTTTATCGTGATCAATTTTAGTATCCTAAAAGATAGTTTTTTATCTATTTTTCCACATTACATATATATTATCCACAATTCCCCACTTTCTCCCACTTCCGTGTTAAGTCCCTGGGGATTGACCCTTTCGCGAAGTGACGACTATTAATTAAATTTCTGAGAAAAGGTATAAGTGTAATACAAGTATACGGGCCTCCCTGCGTTTCACTTCGGTCGGCCCTTCGGGTCCACAGGTCCCATTTGTATGACACTCTATTGTCGTCATATTATATCCATTTGTCATACGTCTAATATACCTGAAGGGGTCCGAAGGACCCCGCACAATGTAGTACACATCCTGAAGGGGACCGCAGGTCCCCGTATAGTTTTGTTTAATTTTTATAATATATGGTTAAACATAATGTCATACAATGTTGTCTGGCAGAGCCCAACCACAGGGAGTGGCAGAGGGGGTGTTCTACGGTCAAGATTTGCCAGACAATATTTGGTTTCACCATACTATATCTTGACTACCTTATGGTGTCATACAACCCTGACTAAAACCTGAAGGGGGACCGAAGGTCCCCCGCAGGAATGATAAAGTGTAATACGTGATTAATTAAATAGTATACCGAAGTGTTCGAACTTCTTAATAAGAGCACTACGTAGTTCTGATTGGTCCCCTTCATAGTATATCGCGGAGGAAACTGCTAAATCAAATATAGGAAGTAATACACGACTATCTGCGTCCCATGATGAATTATAATTTTGAAGAACGGTAATGGTTGGATTATCGGTGAGTCTATAAGGTAGTCCTTTAAACTTTCCCTTCTGGTGTGCAAGGTATATGGTCTTTATTCTTTTTATGGCCCTGTCCATTGCCATACCATATGCGGGTGAGAACTTTGGTAGACGGTCCATGGGTATTACAAGGTCTGATAGAGCCAAGTCTAAATTAGTATATGCATCTAAAAAATTGATATCAGACACAAGATTAACCCTATCTAAGTTTGTCAGATAGTCACGAGTTAGAAAGTTAACGATTCCCTCTTTATAATACATGATGTATCCAAAATAATTTATGTTTATGCCAGACAATATTGTGGGATCAGTACTCTTCAGTGTGTGTTCTAATCTTTTAAATAACTCCATTAAGAATATCTTCATGGGATCCACGAACATGTTCTCGTAGCATTCAGGTTCAATTGGATAATATGCCACACCAAATTCTATCTGTCCCTTCTCAAGAATCTTCTGTCTTGATACCATTAATGAAACCGTTCCATTGGTTACGGGTACCCTGAATGATTGAATATTATATACTGTATCATTTATTAGTTTTAATAACTCTTCCCTGGTTACAGTACTCTGTTCCAATTCCTCCTGTATGCTTGTTAGTCTCATGTTTATAAATATTTGTTGCCAGACAATATTCCACCCGGGATCCTGATCAGATCATCCTGAGTTAAGTTTGCCAGACAATATCGGGGGCTGTGATCATCCTGAGGAATTCTGTGAAACAAAAAACCCTCGACGGTCGGTCAAGGGTCTCATGTTGTATAAGTCTAATTAGTCTTACACTGTTGCAAGTAATTGGTTTCTGAAAGTAATTGCAGTCTTCTTGTTAGAGAAGTTCTTGCTGTACTTCGTTCCGTTAACACTTACACGTACACGATAGCTTGAACCATCATGGTACACATTGTTTGACACCGGCACATAAGTTGTCTTAGGGGTGCGACGAGTCTTGTTGGTAATCTTTTTCATGTTATTATTGTTTTATAAAAAAATATAAACTATAATATCGATAAAAAAAAATAAAACAAAATTATTTTTGCCAAACAATATATACCATCCTGATCATGATCTGATCTATAACCCCGTATATCTCGCACCCCACTTATGGATCATGTACCTGTGGTACCGATGAACCTTATTGGAGTTGTACAAGAAATACACGAAGTAGTAGTCCCATATCCAATCTAATTCTTTAAAGAACTTTTTCATATGTACTTAGTTTAGTTTTTTCTCTCTTTGATAATCCAATAGATTGCTGTTAATACGCAACCTGTGACTAACACCAGCGCAATTGTTGATACTGTTTTCATATTATTTTATTTTATTTGCCAGACAATATCGGGAGATCAGGATTCTCCACCGTATTCTTCATCATCCTCCTCATCTTCATCGGGTAATTCGTCCCCATCTTCATCGTACTCCACCCAGCCCTGTCTTTCACAAGTGTCAGGTTCCTCATCCTTCCATTCGATGGTTGGGTCCTCATTCAAGTTAGGTGAGATGTGCGGAGCTTCACCAAAAGTTAAATCGATTCCGTGATTACGGTCCCCGTTACCTCCATTCATCTCGGAGAGCAGTGAGAAGTAATCTTTACCATTAAATTCACCGTAACCTTCGTAGTCATTCTCTGTCCACTTGTTTCCCTTGTTATCAGTCATTGTAACTTGGAATGGTGTGATTGAGGAGATGGACCTCCCCGTGTCTTGCGTAATCCAACTGAATTGTCCCATAAATTTAGATTTGATTATGATAAGTAATTGTTTCTTCTTTATCCTTCTTGCCAAGATGTAGGTCCTCCCACATTTCCTTAAGAAGTTCTAACTTCCCAACACACTCATGAGCTTCACTGATATCTCCCACTGTTTGTAATACGGATGATTGTTTCTGTAGTTGCTCTACCTTATTTAAGATGTAGAGCTGTAAGAATGTTGTTGTCATACAAGTTGGGTTGTTGGGGTGAATGTATATGATTTATTCATGACCACTTCACTGTGGAGGGTAACCAATTCGTCAATTGTTAAATTATTATATTTAACTTCTTTAAAATCCCCCGAGTATGTTTCTACGACCGGACATCCAAAGTCACAATCGATTCCTACTAACAGAAGTGTCACATCATTTACCTTAATATAGAACGGGTTGTGTAACTGTAATACACCGTCACTTGTATTGTGGACGAGGAAGTTCTTGTGACAAGCCTCATGTACCAAATGTTGGTGCAACATATCTCTCTCCTTTTGTAAAGTTTGACTGTCTTTCATAATTCGAAGTTAGTTTAAGTTTTAGAATATTCCAAATTTTTCTTGTATATTTTTTTATAATCCTTGGTGTTAGATAATATTTCATTATCCATTACCTCAGATAACTTCTTGTGGACCTTGTCCATGAACTCATCGTTGCCAGACAACATTGACAGATCAAGCTGTCCCTCTGAGTTCAGGTTGAATTCCACATTGTCTACAAGTACTCGGACTTCATTGGTGTCTTTGTCCACCCTAAAGAAAGGACATCTTGCGTACACGTAAGTGTCACGTACCGTATACAACGTTATGTTTTCTCTCATGCTAGACTTGGACCTCATTTGCATTATGATTACTTCTAAGTCAGATAACTGTTGCAAGTCAACTTTCAATTGACCCACCTTGTTACTGTAGTCCCGAACATAATCTGCCACACAATATCGGGGATCCTGATCTGTGAAGTCCTCAGGATTTCTTGTTATGAACTGGTCGTACGAACTTCTCTTAGACGAGGTACCCATGATGTTGACGAATACTCCCTCTGTTGTTTTGTTTACTCTACCCATTGCTTGTTTGTTTTATTTTAAAATGATATCAGTGACATTAATTTGCCAAACAAATTTAACTTATGATCACCTGAAGATTTTCTTGATGTTATAAATTCCATTTTGGTGTCCATATTAAGTCTTGGCGAACCAGCGTTACCTTGAAAGTACTTCGTTGGTTCTACGTAGGCACTGCTTACTTTATACATCTCCACCCATTCATTAAATGTAAGTGGGTTTTCAAATTTACTAGCTGTTACTTTCAGATTCTTTTGCATAAATTTCTTTTTGTTCGTTAAACATTTCAATAATTTCTTTCTTGTCTTCTTCAGACACGTATGAATAGTTGTCTTCCACAAATTCTTCAGCACTCTTTTCTTCTTCACAACAATACGAATCGACCATACTCTCCACCTCACCCCAAAACCCATCAATGTCCAAATGGTATAATCCTTCAGAGTATCCATAGTCCTCCTCATCACAACAAACGATACCTTCCTCGTCCAAGTAGATATCACACTGACCACAGAAGTCATTACCACCCTCACTATAAAAGATATGGATTTTAATGCTCTTATATTCCTTCACCATTGATTTACAAAATTCAATGGGTGGTGACCAGGCGGTTTCAGGATGTAACGAAATTGATTCTTCATCAAATGTGAAACAGCAGTCATCATATGACACATCCCACTTACATCCGTACCTTTCTACATTGGAATTATACCAATCTCCATTGTCATACTTCTCTTGAGTAATTCGTGAATCACGACCAATAAGAGTATGGAACACACCAGGTTCTTCACCCTCCGTCTTTTTGATGGACTCAATAAGTCTTGTCATTCCCGAGATGATTTTCTTATCACCCGTAATTGTGATTGTGTTTGAACACCAGTTTGGCATAGTCGTGTTGTTTAGTAATACAAAGATATAAAAGGGATACCATTATAACAAATGATACCCCCTTTATTATTTACCAAGATGCATAGTATTCGTAATCGGTACTATAACCTTCAGTAGAAACTGATAATTCCTCTTTCAATGTGATGATGGTTTCCTCGATGGTTTCTTTATACCATTGGTCGATACTATCCGAACCAAAGAAGAACCCCTGTGTCGGTGGAAGTAATTCCATGATTTCATCTGAAGTGTCATACACCTCATGTTCTACCATGTATTGTTCATCACCTTTCCAACCCCCAACTACTTGTAAGGTCTTCTTTTCAGATTTATTTAAAATATCCAAAACTTTTTCACAAGTCTCCAATAGTTTTTCTAAATCTTCTTTTTCCACGTAATACTTAATATCAGCTTGAATTTCCTGACAATTACTGACAAACCATCCGTGAATTTGGTTAGCCTTTCTCCAATACATAAGTTCCTCTGTGATGTAGGAAACTCGTTCAGGTCTGATACTTGGGTAAGTTACCCCACCTTTCTTAACCGAGACCTCGTATTGGTCTTCAGGTTTGTTGTGTGACCATTGTTTAACATAGGTCTTTTTTGATAGATACATGTCTAATCCCATGATGATAAAGTTTAGTTGTTAATAATGAATACAAAGATAATGATAATACTTTTATGAAACAAATAAATTTTTGGAAAATGAAATAATTTTTTTGTACTGACTGCCGTCCACGTCTTTGCCATTCAAATTCCAGAATGGTAGCTCACGGGGATTGTACTTCAGTTTATTTTCAGTTTCAGCTATGAAGTCATCAGTCTTAATTTCTAATGTCTTACAAAGAACCCATGCACATACGAACTTGTTACTGCCAGACAATATCGACAGTGCTGCCTTTCTGTTGTTCTTCAGAGTGCAATCAGACATAACAATTTGAGTAGTGGTGGGGTCGTAGTACTTAACCCCACCATTTGAAAACTCAACTTTCCATTTCATGTAGTTCTCACCACGTGAAAGATTAAATCTAATTTTATTCTGCTTCAACTTCTTCCTTTTTATATGCTAATACAAAATCAGAAGGTGTACCACGAAACAATTCAGGTCTACCATCTTTCCAATTATCATAACACACAAACTCAATAGAATAATCTTCTTTAACAATAATGTCATAAAGATAATCTTCACCAGATTCTCCACGAGATTTCAATGGATGAATGTAGGTGTTGCCAGTCTGGTCTTCTTTCAATCTACCAATCAACATTGCAGCAAGGCAACCTGCTCCGTTAAAGACTAATTGATTTTCTGTTAAACCAAATCCATTGACGACTTTTCCTGTTGATAACCATTCTGCGGTTTCAAGTGGATGACCTGTTGGGTATCCATCGTATTGACGATAGATTAATACAAGCTCGTCATTCTTAATTTTCTTCACCTTTTTGCCAGTGGTGTGCTGTTCGATAATTCTGTAGGTTGAACGTGTTCCCATGTTAATGTATGTTTTTGTGATTAATAATTTAACAATACAAATATACACCTATTTTTTTTATCTACAAATTTATTTTATGTTTTTTTTAAATTATTTTTTCCTGATCTGATCAGACGCATGCCGCCGATATTGTGTGGCAGAATTAATGCTGTGCAAATCTGTAGCAAACCAGCGCAACTGTGTAGCGCTGAGAGCCGCCGATATTGTGTGGCAGATGCCAGACAAATTCACCAGCACGATCGGCACAAGATCAGTTGCAAAAAAAAATCCCCCGTACTTCTACGAGGGATAAACTAAACTTACTAACACCTGAACCTAAACTATTTTTTTTGGAAGTCATTTAAGAATCTAATACTACCACTAACTCTTGTAACTTCTTTCATTGCCTCATCTAATGTGGGGAACCCCTTATGTAATAGATAATTCTTATCATCTAAAGAATACACAACTTGGTATGAATTCTTACTTGGGGATAACTTTATTTTGATTGTCATGTTATTAACATTTTTGATTTAATACTGCAAATGTAATACACTTTCCACATATATCCAAATTTTTTTTTAAATATTTTTTTGCCAGACAATATCGGATACTTTTACCGGCGTACAGTTGCACCTGGTACCTGAGGGGTTGCGCATAAAAAAAGGTGGACATCTCTGCCCACCTTTTCCTTTTTACCACAAACACTAATCACTAATCCGTTTCTCTGTCCTAATAGATTCAGCTTCCCACTGCTCACATAGGAGTAATACATCATCCAACACATTCTCATTCAAATCATAATAACTTTCTTCGTATGTATCTACGGGGTCTGAACTGGTTGAACGGGGTTCATATACATTTACTTCAGCATAATCTTCGGTAAAGTATTCCGCCAACCCAACATAGTTGCCTAATGTGCCAACAAGAATACTATTCTCTCCTTCTAATTCGCCAATGCTAAAACATCCGTTAACCTTTAAGATGTCTGTAATACGTTTAATTTTTTCTGATACTTTCATGTTAATTGATTTGAGGTAAAGTATTTTTGTTTCCATCATCATAAACCAACTCACCCATGTCAGTATAGAGTTCAGTAACGGAAGCTCCTCCGTTCTCTTCTACACTCATAAGTTCTGTTGTTCCATCGTATTGTTCCCACGGCAAGTCAGATGTATTACCTTGCTCGTAGAACTCTAATGCTTTCTTACTAGCTTCCGCTAAGGACTCAGCTTCAATTACAAAGTGAGTTCTGTACCATGTAGTTACCTTCTGGTCTACATAAAAGTCAAAGGTCTTTTGGGTCTGCGCCATTTTTAATTGCTTTAAAGATTGAAATAATAAGTAATACAAGCATTGATGAGAAAATAATAATCACACCAATAATTAAAAAGATACTTTTTAAAATTACCATGACATTAAATGTTTTAAGGGTTATCTATACAAAGTTACATAATCTCCAAAGTATTCTTCGAATGTTGCCACAGCATTTTCGTAATCCCCACTCATCATCCGACGGGAGAACATTTCTGAATTAATACCGAGTTGTTTACACAACCTTCCACCGATACCAATCAATACAAATACATTTCCATCTGGCCCCGTAAGGTCGATTTCTAATTTGGTTTCTTTTTCTTCGATTGACTTAATCATAGTTTAAGATTTAGGGAAGTCATCTTCCGTGATTTCTAATATTGTTTCCACATTATAATTCCAACTATCCATATAACCAAATAGGTCTTCATCACTCTCTTTGATTTGTTCTTTGGTGTAGTCTTGTTCTCCCTCCCATTTTTCGTTCCACCTTTCACCCCATTCATCATACCACTCATTTAACACCTGTTCTCTTAAACCTTTAAGAGTATAATACATTGCATCTGAATCGGAATCATCCAAATCCGTTATTTTGTAAATTGATATTCTGTTCATAGTCCAGCGTTTTTAATGATACAATCTAATTTATATTCAAACTCTTCTCTCATTCCTTCTTCATCGTAAACCCTTTGAGTTTCATCAACAATACCATTCTCATCGTCAGGATGATAAAAACTAATGTCCACTTCGATAGTGGTTTTAGTTTTCTTACACATTGTTTGTGAATACTCTAACTGATTTAATGTGTCCATGTGTTGTTGTCCACTGAAACGATTTTGTTCTCGGTGAATTACAACTTGGTGTGAACCTACAAGTTCCCATCCATCATTAAGTTTTTCATTTACTTTGGTGGTTAAATCACTTGGACTTCCACCACTTACGATTTTGTACTCCATTTGGTTATTTTTTTAGTGTACACAAATATACTACTATTTTTTTTATCTACAAATTTATTTTATCTTTTTTTTAAATTATTTTTTTTCACCTTATCACAGGAGAATATCGTCTGGCATTTTCCACACAAGTTTTACCTTATTAGCAATGTAAATTCTTTTGACATAAAAAAACCCCTCGGGAGATGAATCCGAGAGGTCATTTATTTTTATCCGATGGCTTTCCATCTGTCAGTCTTTAATAAGGATATGGGTAATGCGTTTATGTAACCCCCATATTCCGTAATACAATGGTAACAGCGACATGTGCATTGTCTTGGGGGAACCATTTTGTATTACTTATCCTTACTCGTCTTTCTCTAAGACATCAGAGAATTATTTAGTCTACAACCCCAAACTAATATTGTACTACACCAACTCAACCAACTTATTAAAGATTGATTGTTCGGTTACACCAACCTTACCAAACATTTTAACTTCGGTATTGTCGTTTTTAGTAAGGCTATGAGTTGTGTATTTTGTTACACCACTAAATAAACCCCACATATTATCTCCTTTACCTTGTAACTCTCCGTTCAAGTCGATATAAAATCTACTCAGCTTATTACGGGTTACACCACTTACCGCCTTCTCATCACGCAAATCAACTTCGGGACTGATGTTGAATAGAGACTTAACAACTCTATCTTTAATAATATCATCAAATCTTGTTTCAGATAACTTAACAATGTTTGAAAAGATTTCTTTTTCCTCTTCCACCGCACCTTCCAATCTCGCACACACCTCATCAATACGGACTACCATATTTTTCGTATGACGAATCTTTGTACCAATCTCTCTAAACGCTGCGAAGAATTTGTTTTGACAACTAATCGTAATGTTACTTGGGCCAAATGCCAGAGAAGTTGAGCCGTCGAAGCTATTGATTCCCGTCAGGAAACCTTCGATTCTATCATTACCCAATTTCAAATCATTTGATTTCAACTGAATAAAAGTTCTTGCTCCGTCTCTAAATGAACCGCCCTTGTGTACATCCAGACCAGTTTTACCACTTACACGATGAAGCAACTCCATAAGTTCTTCATTCTGATAGGGATAGTAATTATCCGATACCATACTCAACACCTCAGAATTATCCTCACGGACTAATGCTCTTTGGCCTTCAATAATAATCCCACCACTTACGGTTTGGACTTTCTCGGATTTAACTTTCCAATTCAAGTCGCATTTATTCAGCAACTCGGTTACTTGATTTTGTTCTGACATAGTTTAATTGTTTTGTTATGTAAAGGTACGACTATTATATTAAAGCACAAATTATTTTTAATTTATTTTTCACCCTCATGCATCGATTGGAATTACTCTGGCATCTGCCACACAAGTTTCGAGGATCTGCTGTGTGGCTACAGTGCACAGCAAAACTGGTTGCCAAACAATATGTGTGGCATGCGCATGACAGAATTCAGGTGAACATAAAAAAACCCCCACCGAGTTAACGATGAGGGTTAGGTCTACATAGGAATAATAATTTACATATCGTAGCAAAAAGTACCTACGAACCAATACATAAAGATACAGAATCCAACAATTAAAATTGAACCGATAATGTCTCCCCAAAAGGTTTTTCTATCTTCACGATAAGCTTCCTTAAATAACTCAATCATTTCTTTCATAATTTAATCGTTTGAAAACATAAATTCAACAAGCTGAATCATAAAAGGAACGGTCAAACAAAGATTATCTCTTGTGTTTCCCCATTGTTCCCATTCTCCGTTGTTGTCAACATTAAAGAATGTTTTAGTTCCGTCTTTTAATTTCAACCAACCTTTTACTTGGTTGTCTTTTGTGAAAGTCACTTCTTTCGATTTGATGTTTGGATGTGTTGTCATAATGTTTGTTTGTTTAGTGGTATAAAGATAATACAATTTCATTACAATCCAAATTAATTTATAATTTTTTTTAAATTATTTTTTTCACCTGCACCGTCCCATCCGGAATATGTTCTGGCATATGTAATACGTTGCCACACAATAATTGACGGCGTCGGAAGATGATGATGGGTTTGGACATAAAAAAAGGGATTGTCTTACGACAACCCCAATTTCACCACTAACCACAACCAAATTCTTAAAACCTCAAATTGATTTTATTACCTCTATGATAATTGTAAATGGTTTCAATCATTACAATATATTGTTCAATCGTACCACAAGGAACCAACATATTAGGTCGTAACTTTACTTTGTGAATAAACTCCTCAAAGATAAATTCGGGTTTGTTCGCCAAAATCTTAATCATCGCCCTAACGAAAATCGCCTTGTTGTAATACTTCTCGTAAAAAGGTTTCAATTCTAAAATGTAATTCGCCCACTCTCTACCTTTCTTATCATTCTTAACTACCCACTGACCACCTTCAAAACTATCACGATTAACTGAATGTAATGAATTGTTCAAGAACATCGCGATTTCAGTGTACTTAAACATTGGATAGTCCTTTGTGAATCTATCAAATGAAATGTAGTTTTGATTTCCACGAACTACCCATTTGTGAACGTGGTCGAACGGACTCCAATTACGTTGTAACGTATTCATTGAGGTCATTTCATCAGTACCAGCCCCTCTTGTTACTTTATATCTAATGGGACAATTAACTGACATCGCCGCTTTTACTCTGTGTTGTCCGTCAATAACATCTCCACTTCCGTTGATTGTTACTACTGAACTTGGTAACCAACCACTATCTTTCATTCTTTGTGAAAGTTTCTTAACGTGGTTTGAGTTAATCACACGATTATCATCACGAAACCTAAAGATTGAATAATCTTTTGTTTCAAAAATCTCTCCGACTTTTTTACCGATTTGAATTTTATTCACGATATGTTTTGTTTGGATTTTATCCCATTCCGGATTTTTGGTTGTAAAATGATAAATCAAAGATAAGTTGTTATTTCATATAATCCAAATTTATTTTCAATTATTTTTATTTTTTTTTAAAAATAATCTTTGGTGTTTATATACCCTTATAATTGAATACAAATATAAATCTATTTGTAATACCAAACAAATTTATTTTATCTTTTTTAGTTAAAACTTTGTTAAAGAATTTCTCACCTGTCGTCTCCATCCGGATATTGTGTGGCAGATGCCAGACAAGTTTCACAGAAATTACAACCTTGTAATTTTCGTGGACATAAAAAAACCCCCGATAAAATCGGAGGTCTTTAATATAGTAGGTGGTTTTATTCCCCTAATAAATTTAGTACAAGGTGTTCGGAAGTTTCCTCCTCCCACACATCATCATTCCAATCCTCACCGACTTGTGTACAAGTCTTGTAGTCAAGGTAGACAATACCCATTTTAATTGTGACAATTCCTTCGGTTCTCTCGTTGATAGGAATCAAATCCTTTTCCACAAGAAAGAGAAGTACGGATTCATAGATAAAAAATTGGTCGGTATTCTCCGACTCAACGTATTCAACTTGACCTTGGAAGTCAAGGGAGAATTCGAATTCCATGTCAGAACTCAAACTCTTTTTAATCTCGGATAAGTATGTAGTATCCATGGTGTGGGTGTCTATTGGATAGTAGACATTACAAATATAATTCTTTTTCAATAGTAAACAAAATTATTTTATCTTTTTTTTAATTTATTTTTCACCCGTGATCCACCTGTCCAATATTCACTGGCAAATGCCAGACAAATTCTCACCAGGAGATGTTACTCTCAAGTTTGTGGGCATAAAAAACCCCCACATTTCTGTGAGGGTTTGTTTTCATATTACTTTTTTTTCTTTGTTTGTTTTAAGAATAATTTTTCGAGGTCTTCTAATTGGTCTTCAGTAAAAACCCAACGACTTCGTTCACTTGAGAATAATATGGACTTATGTCGTACTGGATCAGAAATTGGTTTATCAGTATGTATCATACAATAACCATCATTGGAATATTCTTCTTTTAAGTTAAGACACACTCTTATTTTACACTCTTGTCCGTTGATGTCTTTCTTATACATCAATCTATCAATCACATATGGTTGATAATCTTTACTAACTAACCCACCACCTTTACCAACTCTACCCCAACCTTTACTCTCAAAGTATTTGGTTGTTTCATCAACAATGTCTATTGATAATTTGTTTATAAACTCTTTTCTTTGTGTCTCTTGTTTGTTCAAGAAATCATAATAATCGTTGATTAGCGAATTTGTTTTTTTCATATTATTTCCAATTTTTATTTATTTCCACAAGACGTTCCCAACTCCAAGTTATTTTTTTCTTTCGTCTGTTCATCGTCATTATCACAAACACATCTTCTCTATCACCAGTGCCCACACCTTCCCACCATTTTGACGGAACGATTTCAAGGTAGGTATCAATACCATCATTTATTTCTTTATCAGTAAAATTACTATTAAAATATTTTACATAGTCAAAGAATTCGTTTCTTTTCTTTTTTGAAATTTTCTTTTCCATATTATTTATTTTATTCAGTATCATTATACCAACCCTCTACATCTGTAATACTTTCAAAATCCTCCAATGCTTTTTTAAAGACATCTTGTTGGTCTACCGATATTAAATCCAACATATCGTAATAGACCTCATTTTTAGCATTCTTATATTCAATAGGAATGATTTTTTTAACAATCATCTTATCAAGATACACTCTCATAACATTCAAAAACAATGATGGATTTGGTTTTTCTATATTTTCCATTATACTAATTCGTTTACTAATACTTCTCTTGTTGGAATGTCTTTCATTTGTTTCATTAACATTTCGTATTGTTCTTCATCTAACAATAAGTGTTTATAAATTTGATACTCTTCTTCTAATGATTTTTTTCTTTGTTCTTTTAACATATCATTAAAGTTAAACCAAAAAATATTTTCATAGTTATCAAACACCTCTTTTAATGTCTCCCCAAAACTTTCTTTTGAGAACTCTTTAAAGTCTTCAGTATCCGTAGAAAGAATAATTTTCTCAATGAATGTACCGACATCCAATTTGTTGTTGTTGTTATAATTCTTTTCGGTAATAAGGTAGAATGTTTTTTTCATATTAAATTAGGTTTAAATTTTTTAACATTTTCTTTACTGACTTCTCACACCCACGATGACTTGTTGTGGTCTCCTTATTCACACCATCAAAGATTGGTGAATATTCTCCCTTCTCAAATAAGTCGTAGTAATCTAAAAACAATTTTTCTTTTTCGTCCTCTTTGACATACAATAATATTTTACAATCACCACCATCAAAGATTAAAGAGTTTTCATTCCAATCCGTTTTACTTCCTTCTTCCCAATCAATTTCAAATTTCTCTAATTGGTCTTTAACTTTTTCAATAAGTTTCTTTAGGTTTTCTTTCATATCATTTAGAATTAGAACACGAAGATATAACGTTTATTTTATTATTTCAAATATTATTTAATTTATTTTTGTTAAAGTTTTGTTAATGCGTAATACAACCTATTGTTTCCGTCCGGGTCCCCGAATATATTGTGTGGCAGTTGCCAAACAAGTTTGATATGATCAGGAGCTAAATCTGTGGAGCTTCCGGCACAGTGGCCCTTGGGAAATTGTACTGGCATATGTAATACGGGATGTCCGGGCTGCTCTTTGAATATATTGTGTGGCAGTTGCCAATCAAGTTTCCTCAGCGCATGCACCGGGGATTTTGCTGCGCACATTTAAGAGCATTTGCTGCGCACATTATGTAATACGGATGCCACACAAATTCCGAGGATCAGCACGGTGCCGAGGTTTTCGGGAAATAAAAAACCCCCGAACTAAAAGTCCGAGGGTTAGTACCATTACCACCTATTTTCTATCTAACATATTCTTCAATTCTCTCAATTCGATTGTCGATAGTTTCGAATAACATATCGAAGTAAATTCCTTCGTATGTATCTTTCACATTTCCTTGTGTACTGATGATGTGAACTTTATAAGTGTCATCGTACCCCAATGTAATCAACACATATCCTTTGTGGTGGTGACCTTGTACCTTGAACAACAAACCTTTGTTCTCCAAGTTTGTGAAACCATTTGCACCCCAACTCCAAAAACGGAATTGGTAACCTTGTAATAATTGTAGTGTCTCTCTTGTGTCGAACTCTCTTTCTTTAAGTTCTCTACACAACTGAATTGATTTTCTTGTCATTAGAATGATTTTTTAAAGGTGTAAACTAATAATGTACCAATGGTGTAAACAAATGTTGAGAAGAATGAAATTACACATACTCCCCAAAAAATCATCAACCCTTGAATGTGTAGGGGTGAAGTCATAAAGATGTTTAATAAGTTTGACATTGTATTGTTGTTTAGTGTATGACAAATATACAACTATTCTGATTATAAAAAAAATTATTTTATTTTTTTTTGTGAGGAGGTTCAGGGACCTGGTCAAAATTTGACTGGCATCTGCCACACAAGTTTCACCTGATCAGGATCTGATCACGGAGATTAGCCAAATGCCACACAACATCTCGTGCACCCGGTAATCCAAAATCTGTTGGACATAAAAAAACCCCACAATTTCTTGTAGGGTTTCTTTTAGAGTTTTAAGATTTACTCGGTGGGAATTTCTTTACCAATTCCCCACTCACATACTTTGTGTAGTAATGGAACGACACGACTTCCGATGAGGTCACGAATTTCTTCAATCTCATTTTCATCTTCAATGACAACTCCCGTTTGGTCTTGAATCATATCAGTAATCATTTCTACAAATTCATCATTAGACATATCCTCAATCAGTTGAGTAAGTCTATCAACGATTACTTCGTTTACTACTTCTAATACTTTTTCTTTGTTCATGGTTTAAATTTTTAATTGAATACAAATATACATCTATTTTGGTTACCAACCAAATTGATTTGTTAATGTTTTGTGAAAGAATTTTCACCCCCGTCCCGTGTACAATATCTACTGGCATCTGCCACACAAATTTTCAACCGACGGATTATCTTCCAAATTTTTTTGTGTTTTTTTTTAAGAGATTGCCACACAACATCTCCCTGAAGAGAAGTTTGAATTGGTAACTGATTGATTACCAAATAAAAAACCACCCTATTGGGTGGTTGTGTAATACTAATCAAGGATTTCGTAGGTGTCCTCATCGTAAATCAGTCCGATGTTCCGACCATTTTCCCAATTAACACAAATGACATCAAAACCAACTGAATAGATGGTTCCAATGGTTCCACTTGGTACGGGGAATGGTTCATCAACCATTTCAAGTACACGAACTTTTTTTCCGATAAGGTCTTTGGTGAGAGTAAGTACATTAGTCATATAGATGGGTTTAGGATATAAAGATAGTGAACTTATATGTATTACCAACTATCAAATGTTAAATTTTTGTGAAAGAATTTTCTTGAGGAAGACGGAAAAAAAATATTGTGTGGCATGTGTAAGACAAAGGTGGTGTGGTGTAAGACGATCGCCAGACAAGTTTCAACGTTTACAAACTTGTAAATTTTTTTTACACACACCAAATTTTTTTTGTATTTTTTTTATCCACCAGATCGCCAGAGAACATTAGAGAACCACAGACTCAAGATGGGTTGTGGTGTATGACGGATGCCAGAGAACATTCAAGTTTTGACAAGGTTGTCAAAATTTCTTGGACAAAAAAAAACCACTCCTTTCGGGGTGGTCTTTTCGGTTAGTAGGGGAACTAACCTCTAATGTATTCCGTTCCGTTCACTCGGAAAGAAACGATACTTTCAAAAAGTGGTGTGATAGGTTTAACCTCTCTTTCCAATCCTTGTTTCTCGTTTGAAGAATTGTAGTCAGTCATCCACTTTGAAAACAACTCCCTTCCGATTTGGTCATTACCTTGAAAATACTCGGTTGTACCTTTGATTTCGGGAAACCACTCCAACATTACATACCTCTTTGTGTGTGTTTCAGTGTCGGTCAAAAGACATTTACTAATGTGAACTTTACCACTTGGACTTTCAACTTGAAATGTACTTGGGTCTTTACCCTCTTTCTTCAAATTGTTCCACACTCTTTGTTGGTAGTTAGTTACCAAAAGATAGGTTTTCTTTGAAACCTTTTTAAGTAATTTGTAATAAGGGTTAATCGTTCCGTCCTCTTTACACTTTTTAACCATACCTGTAAAGTCGGTTTTCAAAGTACACGATACCAAAGGTACGGGAACTTGGTTTTCTACTTGACGAAAGATTGTTTCAATCTCTTGGTCATTTACTACAACTTGTGTTTTTTGATTACTCATAATAACGGGGTTTAAATTTGATGTATGTAAAAGTAGTCATTTATTAATTACCAAACAAATTTTTATATAAAAACTTTTAAATTATTTTTTATTTAACATACCATTAACGAAATCGGGACGAGGACAAATTTTGAAATTTGTCTGGCGATCCAAACCAAATACAAAGGTATAAAATTTATTTCATTATAACAAATAAAGTTATCCACATTTTTTATGACTGCCAGACAATAAGTTTTCACCCTCAGAACTTCCAAATTTTTTTCGTGTTTTTTTTTTCTAAGGATCGCCAGACAAATTTCAGGGAAATTACAACCTTGTAATTTTCGTGGACAAAAAAAAACCACTCCTTTTGGGAATGGTCTTTTTAGGTTTAACCGATTTACATATCGGTATGGTTCAACTCCTTTTCCATCCATAAGAACTTATGTAACGGACAAGGAACGTCACAGACTTTACCTAATCCTTCAAGTGGTTCGTCATCCATATCATAATGGAATGTCTCAATGTAATAAGGGTTCATTTCGTTTCCTTCTTCACTACCAACACCAATTTCTTGGATAGGTACGTGTACCTTCATTTGAGGAACGTCATCAAAAAACGTAATCATTTCCCTTTCAACTAAATTAAAAACGATACCTTTTACGATTTCGTCGGTGTAGTGTGGTAATTCAGGAGTAACCTTATAGGATACCAATTCTTTGTTATCAAACTCCAAGTACAAATTTTCGTGTAATTGGTTTCCATTTTCCCAAACTGTTCTCAAGGTGTTGAATAATAAAATCATAATGGTGGTGGTGTCTATTGGATAGTAGACATTACAAATATAACTATTATGTCTTTATATCCAAACTAAATTTTACTATATGACAATTATATGACAATTCATTTTGGGACATCTGATCCAGACAAACTTGTGTGGCAGAGGGTAGGGGTAGGTATGGTGTACCCCCTCCCCCCTCCCGTATCCCCCCTTATATAAGGGTTTTTGGGGGGGTCTAAAAGGGGGGTC
>Ga0102876_1000238_pt1 | contig 17874 bp, 12 predicted proteins | sample Colrivmeta1548A3_FD_78446 | JGI IMG/M metagenome (GOLD analysis project Ga0102876, IMG submission 78446) | Estuarine microbial communities from the Columbia River estuary - metaG 1548A-3 | ecosystem: Environmental > Aquatic > Marine > Intertidal zone > Estuary | place: USA: Columbia River... | reverse complement strand
TGTAATTGTAGCGAGCTCGTCCAGTTCTTTTTCAGAGATGTGGGTTTGTTTTAGGTCTTGCAGAGTGACATCGGTCAGGGGCCCAAAAGCATCAATGATTTTTTTACAAGTGTTGCAAGTGCTTAAATGGTAGATGTGTTTCATGGTGTGATAAATTAGATACAAAGAAACTTATTTTAAAGGAATTGTACTATTTTTAGAAAAAATCAATTCATGGAGACTATTCTACAGATTACAGCTGCTACTCGTGAGCTTTACATTAAATTTTTAAATGATATTTCTTTAGAAGATCTTGGGAAAATACCGACAGGTTTTAATAACAATATATGGTGGAATATTGCTCATGTAGCTGTAACCCAACAGCTTTTGGTGTACGGGCTTAGCGGCTTGGAACCCCATATGTCTAAGTCTTTTATTGACACTTATAGAAAGGGAACAGCCCCCGTAAATGCGCCAACTTTAGAAGATGTAGGCCTCTTAAAGGCTGCCTTGAAAGAGTTAATTGTCAGGACAAAAGAAGACTATCATAAAGGCCTTTTTTCTTCCTACACACCCTACTTAACTTCTGCTGGTGTGACCTTGAATAATGTCTCCGACGCTATGGCTTTTAACCTGGTGCATGAGGGCATTCACATAGGTTCCATTATAGCCCTTAAAAAGGCATTGAAAGGCTAAACCCTTTATTATAAAGGCTTTAACTTTAGTAATATTTTTCCATATAGTAAGATTGCATTATTCTATAAAAAAACCGGTTTAAATTATGGAAATAACATAATTTTGCACCTATATTATTAATGGCGTAAATCGCCTTGCTATTAGATTTTAAATGGAAGCAAAAATTAATGCATTTATGGAAGAGGTCAAGACTAGAAATGGTCATGAACCTGAATTTATTCAAGCAGTTCAAGAAGTGGCTGAAACAGTCATTCCTTATATTGCCAAGCACGATATTTACAACGGGAAAAATATTTTACTCAGAATGGTTGAACCTGAAAGACTCATTTCTTTTAGAGTCGCTTGGGTAGATGATTCTGGAGAGATTCACGTAAACAGAGGCTATAGAATTCAAATGAATTCTGCTATTGGTCCTTATAAAGGAGGGCTTCGTTTTCACCCCTCAGTAAATGCCAGTATTTTAAAATTCTTGGCTTTCGAGCAGGTGTTTAAAAATTCTTTAACTACCCTTCCAATGGGAGGTGGTAAAGGGGGGTCTGACTTTGACCCTAAAGGAAAATCAGACGACGAAGTCATGCGTTTTTGCCATGCTTTTATGTTGGAGCTCAACCGTCATATTGGTCCAAACACAGATGTACCTGCTGGAGATATTGGTGTTGGTGCTAGAGAAATTGGTTTCTTGTTTGGTATGTATAAAAAGATACGCAACGAGTTTACAGGGGTGCTTACAGGTAAAGGACGCTCTTGGGGAGGGTCATTAATTAGGCCTGAGGCAACAGGTTATGGAACAGTGTATTTTGCACAGAGCATGTTACAGACTAGCGGCAATGATTTTTCAGGAAAAAAAGTGGTTATTTCTGGTTCAGGAAATGTGGCGCAATACGCTGCAGAGAAAGCCATTCAATTAGGGGCTACTGTCCTGACTTTATCGGATTCTAAAGGATTTATTCACGACCCAGAGGGAATAGATGCAGAAAAATTGGCTTTTGTAATGGACCTTAAAAACAACCAGAGGGCCAGAATTTCAGCTTATATTAATACCTATCCTAATGCTAGCTATCACGAAGGGGAGACACCCTGGGGTGTTGCCTGTGATATTGCGCTGCCATGTGCGACTCAAAATGAGTTGGATGGCCAGGATGCAGAAAAATTAATAGCCAACGGATGTCTTTGTGTTGCAGAGGGGGCTAATATGCCTTCTACTCCTGAAGCCATTCATGCTTTTCATGAGGCTAAAATTTTATTTGCCCCAGGAAAGGCATCTAACGCTGGCGGTGTAGCTACTTCTGGATTAGAAATGTCTCAGAATTCATTGAGAATTAGCTGGACTAGAGAAGAGGTAGATGAGCGCTTAAAAGCCATTATGTCGGACATTCACGATTCTTGTATTGCCTATGGAAAAGAAGCAGACGGCTATTGTAATTATGTAAAAGGAGCCAATATTGCTGGATTTGTTAAGGTAGCAGACGCTATGTTGGCGCAGGGCGTGATTTAAAACTGTTTTTTCAATTAATATTAAAGCCTTTTCTCTTGTTAGAGAAAAGGCTTTTTTTATTTTTACATCCATGCAGCAAACCACTAAAGCGATTGTTTTAAAAACGATTAAGTATGGAGACAACAGCTTAATTGTTAAGTTGTATACGGCGTCTAGTGGCTTAAAGTCCTATATGCTCAACGGAGTATTGAGCAGGAAAAAAGGAAAGTTCAACAAGGCCCATTTTTTGCCTTTAAGTCAATTAGAAATTGTTGCCCAACACAGGGATAAGGGTAATTTAGAAAGATTAATTGAAGCCAAATTGTCTTATCCCTATCAGAGCGCACATACCCATATGGCCAAAAATGCCATTGTACTGTTTTTATCTGAGTTTTTATCCAATGCCATTCAAGAAGAAACAGAGAATAAGGAATTGTTTTCATTTATTGAAACGGCTTTACAATGGCTAGATAATGAAGATCAAATAGCCAATTTTCACCTATTTTTTCTAGTAGAAATCAGCAAGTATTTTGGATTTTATCCTTCTGATAATCATATGGATAGCCCATATTTTGATCTAGTAGAAGGAGACTTTTGTTCCCATGCAGGCTTGAATCCCCATATGGGCGAACCTGAAATTTCTTTTTTTAAATCTATATTAGGCATAAATTTTGATAAGTTAAATGATATTAAAATGTCTCAAAAAAGTAGGCGAGAACTTATATCGCATTTAATGGTTTATTACCAGCACCATTTAGATGGATTTAAAACACCAAAATCAATACACATACTCAATGAAGTATTTTCTTAGACTAATATATGTGACAGTCATTGGGTGCCTTCCTTTATTTTCAATAGCGCAAGAAGTCTTTGTGTATGACGCAGATACAAAAGAACCTCTGGCAGGTGTATTGGTGTACAACAAAGATCAATCCATACGTTTTCTTACAGCGCTAGACGGGCGTTGTGTATTAAATGGGTATTCCGCAAAAGAGACCTTATATATTAACCATTCCTCATATATTGAATATAGAACCAATGTAAAACAGTGGGTGCAAAGGGGCCGTGTGGTTTATTTGCAGCGCAATGCTTTCGAGTTAGATGAGGTGGTGATGTCTGTGTCTAAATGGGAACAGCAGCGAAAAGATGTACCACAGAAGATTGTTGGTATAAATGCACAAAGCATTGCATTTAACCAGCCCCAAACGGCGGCAGACATGCTCCAGCAAACAGGCAAAGTCTACGTCCAGAAAAGTCAATTAGGCGGAGGAAGCCCTATGATCAGGGGTTTTGCAGCAAACAGACTGTTGCTTTCTGTAGACGGGGTGAGAATGAACAATGCTATTTTTAGAGGAGGAAATTTACAAAATAGTATTGCTGTAGATCCCTTTAGTATAAAAAACACGGAGGTGATTTTTGGCTCTGGATCTGTTATTTATGGTAGTGACGCCATAGGTGGTGTGGTGCATTATTATACAAAGGAACCACAATTGAGCAAAAATGAGACTACAACATACTCCGGAAATGCCCAATATAGGTATTCGAGTGCCAACCAAGAGCGGACAGCCCATCTAGACCTTAGTGTAGGAACAGAAAAGTGGGGTTTTTTAAGCAGTATAACGCACAGTAATTTTGAAGATTTACAAATGGGTAAAAACGGCCCAGAGGCATACTTGAGACCTCAATTTGTATTACAAGGTGGCGGAGCAGACCTACTGGTAGACAATCCCAATCCAAGGCTTCAAAATCCCACAGGTTACAATCAGATAAACAGTTTGCAGAAAGTACGGTATAAAGCAGATGAAAACCTTGAATTCCAGTTGGGCGTTTACTTTTCTGAGACCTCTCATTTCGCCAGATACGACCGTCTCACAAGACCAGACAATGCAGGTACTGGACTACGCTCCGCAGTTTGGGATTACGGCCCACAAAAATGGTTTATGACCAATTTTAATATCTCTCATGCCCCCTTAAATACATTTTATGAGGGACTTAAATTTACAGCGGCATACCAGCGCTTTAATGAAAGCCGCTTTGACAGAGACTTTGGAGCGGTTTCTCTTTTCGGTACTGAGGAAAAAGTAGACGCAATATCATTTAACCTTGACATAGAACACAAAAAGACAGGCGCCTTTAGGTTATTTTATGGGGCTGAATATGTAGGGAATAAAGTGTACTCAAAGGGATCTGAAAACATAGTGAGCAGCAACATGATTTTACCAGCCGCTTCTAGGTATCCAGATAATGCGCTGTGGCGTTCCGCTGCATTGTATTTAAACAGCACTTTTGAGGCTTCTGAAAATTTTAAATTTTTAGGTGGTATTCGCTATACTCATGTTTGGGTAAATGCCTCTTTTGACAATGAATTTTATGATTTCCCTTTTGAAAAGGCAGACCTAAATACAGCTGCTTTAACAGGAAGCTTAGGTTGGAGTTGGTTTGTGGCGGAAGATTTTCAAGTGAGTTGGAATGCTACTACAGGATTTAGGGTCCCTAATATTGACGACATTGGAAAGGTTTTTGATTCAGAACCAGGGTCTGTTGTAGTGCCAAACCCAGCTTTGAAACCAGAATATGCATATGGAACAGAAATAGGCCTAAAAAAGAATTTTTCAGATAAAGTAGTTTGGAGACTTGCAGGGTATTACACCCATCTAAAAGACGCCTTAGTGCGAAGAAATTTTGCCTTAAACGGTCAGTCTCAAATAGTATATCAGGGTGTTTTAAGTCAGGTTCAAGCAGTTCAAAACGCTGCAAATGCCTATGTATACGGTTGGGAAATAGGGGCAGATTTTATGCTGAGTCCCTACTTGTCATTTGCGGCAAATTACAGTTATATTAAAGGCACAGAGGAAGAAGACAATGGGGCGCTATCTCCAGGCAGGCATGTGGCACCTTCTTTTGGAGACCTACAGCTGCTTTATAAAAATTCCAGGTTTAAAGCAAGTATATTGCTCAATTTTAATAGAGAAATAAGTGCAGATCAGCTGGCTGTATCAGAACAATCAAAAAGCTATATGTATGCTTTAGACCGCTTTGGGAATCCATACAGCCCCTCATGGCACAGCCTTAATTTCAGGTCCCAATACACCTTGACCAATGCCGTTACAACTTTTTTGGCTTGGGAGAATATCACCAATCAGTTGTACAGGACGTATGCTTCTGGCTTAAGTGCTCCAGGGAGCAACCTTATTCTGGGCGCTAGTTACCAATTTTAAAGGGTTTGTATTGTTTTTTAAGGGCCAGTATCTACCGCATTTTTAACATCCCTTTAAAATGAGGATGGTTTCGTTCTAATTGCTTAATTTTGCCCCTTTCATACCGCATACAAGACCTTAATACTATGAAGTTTGCAGAATATAAAGGATTAGATTTGCCTGGTATTTCCAAAGCTGTTTTACAGGAATGGAAAGACAAAGAGGTATTCCAAAAAAGCGTGGAGCAACGAGAAGGGCAACCTTCTTATGTGTTTTTTGAAGGGCCGCCGTCGGCCAACGGCATGCCTGGAATTCACCATGCAATGGCTAGAACGATCAAGGATATTTTTCCTAGATACAAGACCATGAAGGGTTTTCAGGTAAAGCGGAAAGCAGGTTGGGACACCCACGGTTTGCCTATTGAATTGGGTGTAGAAAAAGCCTTGGGAATTACCAAAGAAGACATTGGCACTAAGATATCTGTAGAAGATTATAACAAAGCTTGTAGAGCCGCTGTGATGCGCTACACCGATGTGTGGAACGACATGACAGATAAAATAGGCTATTGGGTAGATATGGAAAACCCTTATATTACCTATGAGCCAAAATACATGGAGTCTGTTTGGTGGTTGTTGAAAGAAATATACAAGAAAGGCCTAATCTATAAGGGATATACCATTCAACCTTATTCTCCTAAAGCTGGTACAGGATTGAGTTCACACGAGTTGAACCAGCCAGGCACCTATCAGGATGTGACAGATACCACAGTAACGGCACAGTTTAAAGCCATAGAAGAGACCCTACCAAAGGGCTTACAATCTTTAGACGCACCTTTATATTTCTTGGCATGGACCACTACCCCTTGGACCCTTCCGAGCAACACTGCTTTAACCGTAGGCCCTAAAATTGACTATGTTTTGGTGCGTACTTTTAATCAGTACACCTTTGAACCTATGCATGTATTGCTCGCCAAATCATTGGTAGGAAAGCAATTTGCAGGAAAGTTTGTAGCAGTGGAAAGTAAAGAAGCCATTCAACAATACAACAAAGAAGACAAGAAAATACCTTATTTGGTTTTAGCGTCTTTTAAAGGGGCAGACCTTATCGGTGTCACATACGAACAACTCATGACTGGTGTATTGCCTTGTGATCATCCTGAAAACGCTTTTAGAGTGATTGGAGGAGATTTTGTGACCACAGAAGATGGAACCGGTATTGTGCATACGGCCCCCACTTTTGGTGCAGACGACGCCTTGGTAGCCAAACAAGCTAGCCCAGAAATCCCGCCAATGTTGGTTTTAGATTCAGCGGGCAACAAAGTGCCTCTAGTAGACCTACAAGGAAAGTTTAGACCTGAAGTTGCGGGCTTAGGAGGTAAGTATGTTAAAAATGAGTACTATCCGGAGGGAGAAGCGCCAGAACGTTCTGCAGATGTAGAAATTGCCATTAGACTCAAGGAGGAAAACAGGGCTTTTAAAGTAGAAAAATATGTGCATTCCTATCCAAATTGCTGGAGAACAGACAAGCCTATTTTATATTACCCCTTAGACTCTTGGTTTATTAAAATGACTGAAGTAAAGGATAAAATGGTGTCTTTGAACCAGGAAATTAACTGGAAGCCAAAAGCCACCGGTGAAGGTAGGTTTGGAAACTGGTTGGCCAACGCCAATGACTGGAACCTTTCTAGATCTAGATATTGGGGAATTCCATTGCCTATTTGGAGAACGGCAGACGGCAAAGAAGAAATCATGATTGGTTCTGTAGCAGAACTTAAAGAAGCCATGAAAGCTTCTGTTGCTGCTGGACTTATGTCTAAAGATATTTTTGAAGACTTTAAAGTAGGAGACTATTCAGCGGAGAATTACGCCACAATAGACCTTCATAAAAACATTGTAGACCAGGTGGTTTTAGTATCCAGCACTGGGGAACCAATGCACAGAGAATCAGACCTTATAGATGTCTGGTTTGACTCTGGATCTATGCCTTATGCCCAGTGGCACTACCCATTTGAGAACAAAGAACTCATAGATGAGAACAAGGCCTTCCCTGCAGATTTCATTGCAGAAGGCGTAGACCAAACAAGGGGGTGGTTTTACACCCTTCACGCTATTGCGACCATGGTTTTTGACAGGCCAGCCTATAAAAATGTAGTCTCTAATGGGATGGTATTAGACAAGGACGGAAAGAAAATGTCTAAGCGCCTTGGCAATGCGATTGATCCTTTTGAAACTATTGCGGCCCATGGGGCCGACGCCACGCGTTGGTATATGATCGCCAATGCAAATCCATGGGACAACCTAAAGTTTGACACAGAAGGGATTGTAGAGGTAAAGCGTAAGTTTTTTGGCACCCTGTACAATACCTATTCTTTCTTTAGTTTGTATGCCAACTTAGATCATTTTGACAACAGTGCTCCTCAGATTCCATTAGCAGACAGGCCAGAAATTGACCGTTGGGTGCTTTCCGAACTCAATAGTTTAATCATCAGGGTAGAAGCGGCCTATGAAACCTATGAGCCCACAAAAGCAGCGAGAGCCATCTCAGATTTTGTGCAAGAAAATTTAAGCAACTGGTATGTTCGTTTGTGTAGAAGGCGTTTTTGGAAAGGAGAATACGGACCAGATAAAATAGCCGCTTACCAAACATTGTATGAATGTCTCTTGGTGGTTTCTAAATTATCTGCACCTATTGCTCCATTTTTCATGGACAGACTTTATCTAGATTTGGCTGGCGTGTGTGACCCTAATGTAAAAGAAAGTGTTCATTTAGCGCAATTTCCAGAGGCCAATAGCGCTGTTATTGATTCAGATTTAGAGCGCAAAATGCAATTGGCTCAGCAAACTTGTTCGCTAGTTTTGTCTATTAGACAAAAAGAAAAAATTAAAGTAAGACAGCCCCTTCAGAAAATTATGGTGCCTGTTTCTGCCCTAGTAAAAGCAATAGATTTAAAAGCAGTTGCTTCACTTATTTTATCTGAAGTAAATGTAAAAGAATTAGAAATTTTGGCGGATTCTTCAGATATCTTGGTCAAACAGATCAAGCCTAATTTTAAGACTTTAGGTCCTAAATTTGGTCCTAAAATGAAAGCGGTTGCTACAGCGATACAATCCTTAACATCAAAAGATATTAACCAAATGGAGCTAAATGGCGCTATTGAGTTGCTTGTAGATGGGGATAAAATAGCTTTGGAGTTGTCTGATGTGGAGATCAGTTCTCAGGATATTGAAGGATGGTTGGTAGCTTCTTCAGGCGCATTAACAGTGGCTTTAGATGCTACAATTAGCCCTGAACTAAAAGCAGAAGGAATAGCGAGAGAGCTGGTCAATAGGATTCAAAACTTAAGAAAAGACAGTGGCTTTGAAGTCACGGACAAAATTGTTATTAAATTTCTAAAAGACCCCTTTATAGATTCGGCTTTATTAGATAATTTAGAATATATTAAAACAGAAACATTGGCGACAGAAATATTGGTAGAAACAACTCTAAACGAGGGACTTCCAATTGAATTTGATGAGGTACGCTCATTGTTATTTATTGAAAAACAAAACTAATATGGAAACAGATTTAAAAAACAGATATTCAGATAAAGATTTGGCAGAATTCAAGGTCCTTATCTCTGAGAAAATAGAGGTGGCTAAGTCTCATCTTGAACTTTTAAAGAGTTCATATATGAATGATGGAAACAATGGTACAGATGACACCTCTCCAACTTTCAAGGCTTTTGAAGAAGGCTCTGAGACCATGAGCAAAGAAGCGAATACCCAATTGGCTATTCGTCAAGAGAAATTTATCAGGGATTTAAAAAATGCCTTGCTTAGAATTGAGAATAAGACCTATGGCATATGCAGGGTAACGGGTAAATTAATCAACAAAGAAAGATTAAAGCTAGTCCCTCACGCGACCCTAAGTATTGAAGCTAAGAACATGCAAAAGTAGTCGTTATTGAAGGTTATATACACAGCGATACTTCTGGTGTTAGCCCTTCATTTATCCTGGTCTCAAAAGATATTATCTAAAGTTTTAGAAGACCCTTCTCTCACCCAAATCCATGTATTGGCCCAAGAAGTCAATACCTTACATTTAAAACCATCTTCCTCCAAGGAACTTCTTGTTTCAGCACGTTTAAATGGAGAGTACAGTCTCCATCAGATGATCGTGGTTACTAGAAAAGGAAATACCTTATTTGTTGAACCAGACCTTTCAGCATCTTTTGAACTTCCCAATGACAAACTCAGTGCCCACAAAATATGGTCGGTTGATTTGGCTATTGAAATACCAACATATCTAGAAGTCTATATAGATGGAGGAAATACCCAAATAAATGCTGAGGGTATTTTTGAGAAACTTCAGATCCAACTCAATGACGGATTGTGTGTTTTAAAAGAAGTAGGGAATCAAGTGCGGGTAAATACCATTAGAGCGCCTATTATTTTAAAGCAAAAAAAAGCCATTGTAAATGCTGAAACAACCTATGGAACGCTAATTTTACCCAGTGTTCCAAAGGGGCTTTCAGAGATTGTATTGCGGTCCATACACGGAGACATTAAAGTGGTTCCTCTAGACTAGTTTCATTTTAATAATAATGTTTATTTTAGCCACCTAAGTACCTATTATGTTTAAAAAGCCTTTTTTACTCGCCTATTTTTTATTGATTCTGGACCAATGTGTAAAAATTTATATTAAAACACACTTTTTTTTAGGAGAATCAGTAGAGGTCTTTTCTGGTTTTCAAATTTTATTTATCGAAAACGAGGGCGCTGCTTGGGGGGCCAAACTCAGTGATATTTTACCCATTTCAGATGTAAGTGGAAAAATTGCCCTCACCGTTTTTAGACTGTTTGCTATTGTGGGAATTGGTGCGTGGTTTGTAAGTTCTGTTAAAAAAGGTGTGCCACTTTTTTTGCAAATGGCCCAAGCTTTGATTTTCGCAGGGGCCTTGGGTAATATTATTGATTCTGTTTTTTATGGGGTACTATTTAATGACAGTATGTACCAAGTAGCGACCCTATTTTCTGATCAGCCTTACGGCAGCTTACTACAAGGTAAGGTGGTAGACATGCTCTATTTCCCGCTCATAGATACTACATGGCCAGAATGGGTGCCAGTTTTAGGAGGAAATTCATTAAGATTTTTTGAACCAGTTTTTAATATTGCAGACACCGCTATTAGTACTGGAGTAGGTCTTTTATTGGTCTTCAACAAAAAAGCTTTTCCACAGGGATAGGTGTTTTGCGAATTTTCAAAGTCGCTAAATTTGTCTTCTTTTCTGCATCATTTGTCAGAATTAGATCTGAGCTGTATCATAAGACTCAGAATTGTTTATTTAAATTCGTATACCTTAACTGGTGTTACACAGTAATCTAATGGAATATCTGTGGCGTCTAAGCCCTCAATTTTTTCTTCAGGTTCAAATAGGGATAAGCCTATTTTTAGGGTATTTGGTTTGCATTTAGATAAAAAACGATCGTAGAATCCTTTTCCGTATCCGACTCTGTGCCCTTTTTTATCATATGCCAATAAAGGAATAAAGACTACTTCTATTTCTGAAGGGGGAACAGTCAATCCATTTTGAGGCTCTGGAATCCCCCAATGGTTTGTTTTTATTTTGGTATTGTCTGTCAGTAGTATATGCACTATTTCAGTATCGTTTTGTATTCTTGGCAAACAGACTTCTTTATCTCTTCCATGCAGTAATGTGAGGATGAATTCGGTATCTATTTCTTTTTTGGAAACAATACTCAGGAATAGACTGTAATAGGAGGCATCCCATATAGGACAGTTTAATAATTGATTCCCTATAGCGGCACTTAATGTAGCAATTTCTTCTGTTTGGAGCTTTTTTCTTTTTTCAAGGTAAGCACTTCTAAGGGCTATTTTATTCATAAATTGGGCATTTTAAGCTTATAAAAATACAGATAAAATAAAGGCCCAATAATAATTTCTACTATACCTTTGTAAATCACCTATGGCGGCCAATAGCATTTCTATACAACTCAGTGTACTTCCGGAAACTCCGGGAGTGTACCAGTTTTATGATAGCTCAGATAAGATTTTATATATAGGAAAAGCCAAAAACCTTAAAAAAAGGGTCAGCTCTTATTTTACTTTAAAACACGAGATAGCCAAAACACGCTTATTGGTCAAGAAAATTGTGCTGATCAAGCATATAGTGGTTCCCACAGAGTCAGACGCACTTTTATTAGAAAACAACCTGATTAAAAAATACCAGCCAAGGTATAATATATTATTAAAAGATGACAAGACCTTTCCTTGGATTTGTATTAAAAAAGAACGGTTTCCAAGGGTCTTTTTAACCCGTCAGTTAATTAAAGATGGTTCAGAATATTTTGGGCCTTATACCAATAAGAGAATGGTGAAGGTTTTGCTGGAGCTCATTAAAGGGCTTTATCCTTTGAGAACCTGCAATTATGACCTCTCTTTTGAAAAAATTCAAGAAGGCAGGTATAAAAGTTGTTTGGAGTATCATTTAGGGAATTGCCATGCACCTTGTGAGAATTTACAATCAGAGGCCTCATATGCTAAAGATATAGAAGCCATTAGACATATATTAAAGGGCAATTTAGCTGCAGCAATGAAGCATTTTAAAATAGAAATGGATCGTTACGCCGCTGAGGAAGCTTTTGAAATGGCCCACAAAGTAAAAGAAAAGCTGGCCGTATTGGCTGGTTACCAATCTAAGTCCACAATAGTAAATCCTAAAATAAACAATGTAGATGTGTTTACTGTTATTTCAGACCAAACCCATGCCTATGTGAATTTTCTTGAACTTTCTCACGGCGCCATTATTCGATCTCACACCCTGGAAATTAAAAAGCAGCTGGAGGAGACAGATGCACAAATTTTAGAATTGGCTATTGTGTCCTTAAGGGAGCGTTTTAAATCTATTTCTAAAGAGGTGATCATCCCATTTAAAGTATTAATGCCAGAAGGAATAAAGGCTACTATACCTGTTTTGGGAGACAAACAAAAATTGTTAGCGTTGTCTGAGCGCAATGCCCGTTTTTATAGACAGGATAAATTGAGTCAAATGCGCATTGTAGATCCTGAACGTCATTCTAAGCGTATTTTGGCTCAAATTAAAGAAGATTTAAGGCTTTCTTCGATTCCAGTGCATATTGAATGCTTTGACAACTCTAATATTCAAGGGTCTAATCCGGTGGCTGCTTGTGTGGTGTTTACCAATGCCAAGCCCAATAAAAAAATGTACCGACATTTTCATATTAAGACCGTAGAAGGACCTGATGATTTTGCCTCTATGGAAGAAGTGGTATACAGGCGCTATAAAAGGCTCAAAGAAGAAGGCAGTTCATTACCACAACTTATTGTAATTGATGGAGGTAAAGGGCAATTATCTGCTGCTTTAAAAGCCCTTGATCAATTAGGCTTAAGAGGGAAAATTGCTATAGTGGGTATTGCAAAGCGTTTGGAGGAAATTTATTTCCCTGAAGATCCTATTCCCTTGTATTTAGATAAGAAATCCGAGTCTCTAAAAGTAATCCAACAATTGAGAAATGAAGCCCACAGATTTGGGATTACTTTTCATAGAAATTTGAGAAGTAAAGGTGCTATAGTTTCAGAATTGGACGGAATTAAGGGAATAGGAGAAAAAACAGCGACACAATTATTAAGGCATTTTAAAACAGTCGCTAAGATAAAAGAAGCTAACTTAGATGCTTTAATTACTCAAGTAGGTCCAGCAAAAGCCAGCATATTGTATGAGCATTTTCATTAAATATCCTTATTTTTTATTCCTGCGTTTTTTCCTTTTCACCCTATTAATAGCTAGTGTATTCAACCTTCGAGCTCAAACAGCATCAATCAATGAGATTTCGAAAGCATTCGCGACAAGGGATTCAACCGCCTTACAATCAAGGGATAAGCCTTTAAAAGTAGGTTTGGTCTTAAGTGGTGGAGGTGCGAAGGGATTGGCACACATAGGCGCGCTTAAAGTGATTGAGGCCTCCGGTGTTCAAATAGACTATATAGCAGGAGCGAGTATGGGGGCTATAGTAGGCGCCTTATACGCCTCTGGATATAGGGCAGAAGAGCTGGATTCTATTTTTAGACAAATTAATTTTAACAGCCTTATTCAAGACGACTTTTCAAGGGAAAGTAAGACTTTTTATGAAAAGGAAGACGCAGAGCGCTATGCCATTAGTTTGCCTTTTGACGGGTATAAAATTTCTTTTCCACAAGCTATTTCTGGAGGACAGAAGGTATATAATGAATTGGTATCCCTATTATTTCATGTAAAAGACGTGAGAGATTTTAACCAATTGCCCATTCCCTTTTTTTGTATAGCAACAGACATAGAGAACGGTGTTGCCATTCGCTTAGATAATGGTTACCTTCCTGAGGCTATTATGGCTTCTGGCACCTTTCCTTCCCTCTTTGAACCAATGGAATTGGAGGGTAAGCTACTCATAGATGGGGGCGTGTTAAATAATTATCCCATAGAAGAACTAAAGTCCTTAGGGGCAAATTTCATTGTTGGTGTAGACGTTCAGCAGGATCTTTCCAAAAGAGGGTCTTTGGGATCTGCTACGGATATTTTGTTACAGATTAACAATTTCAGGACGGTAGAAGCAATGAAAAGTAAGTCTAATAAAACAGACCTATACATTAGACCAAATATGGCCCCTTATTCTATCATAGATTTTGACAAGGGAGCGGCAATTGTAGCGGAAGAAGCCAGAGCAGCTTTGCTTCAAGAGAACGCATTGCTGGAATTATCTAAAAACCAATTAAAAAAAACACCTTTAGATAAAACCTTTCAACGGAGAGATAGTAGGGCAGATACCCTGAAAATTAACTATATAGAGGTGAATGGGATAGTTAATTATTCGGATGATTATGTGAAAGGGAAACTGCGATTTAAGGAAGGTGACCAAATTTTATTCGAAGATTTAAAGCGTGGCATTAATAATTTAGCAGCAACAAATAATTTTAATACCATTCGGTATAAATTAATTGAAAAGGCCACTGGATTGGGTTTAATTTTAAACTTGAAAGAAAGTGACAACAAGACCAATATTAGGTTTGGGGCCCATTATGATAAGTTGTATAAAAGCGCTGCTTTGATAAATATTACTCAAAAGAATTTATTGAGAAAAGACGACGTACTCTCCTTGGATTTTATTTTTGGAGACTACCTAAGGTACCAAATAGATTACTACGTAGACAAAGGGTTTAACTGGAGTTTTGGATTGAGAAGTAAGTTGAACGATTTTAATTTTGACATCCCTTATACCGTATTAGAAAATAATTTTAGGGTGCCAGATGATCCTAATTTAAATACAGTGAATATGGACTTTACAGACTTTACTAATCAAATGTATCTCCAGACCGTGTATAAAAACGCTTTCTCCATTTCTTTGGGACTAGAGCATAAGTGGATTAAATTCAGTAGCGATACATTTTTACAAGAAAATACACAAAGCAATAATAGTTCAGTGCTCACTTTAGAAAAAAGCCATTATGCGAGTGGTTATGGACAATTGAAGTTCGACACTTTAGATGATCTTTTCTTTCCCTCTAAAGGTTTATACTTGGAAGTAGATTTTCATACTTATTTTTTGTCTAGCAATTATAACGGGACATTTAATCCTTTTTCTATTTTTAGATCAAAGGCAATCGCAGCCGTAAATTTCGCTAAAAACTGGTCTTTTGTTTTGGCTCCAGAGGTGGGGATTAAGTCCGGAAGTTCGGGAACTAAATCCCTTGATTTTGCCCTTGGAGGCATGGGTGCTACTCAAACTAATAATTTCATTCCTTTTTTAGGCTATGATTTTATTGCCATTCCAGGGGATAGTTTTTTAAAGATGAAGGCTTCATTAGATTTTGAAATAGCCCCTAAGAATCATTTGATTGTAGCAGCAAACATTGCTAAAGTTACAGATGACATTTTAAGGCCTGGATCATTTAAAAGAGCCCCTTCTTATTTTGGCTATGGATTAGGCTATGGCTTTGAGTCTATTTTAGGTCCGGCACAACTCATGTATACTAAATCGCCATTAAACGGTCCAGGGGCGGTGTTTTTTACCCTAGGTTTTCCGTTTTAACGCTTTTAATTTCAGATATTTCCTATTATTTAAATAGTTTCAAATAGTGATTATTCTTAAGGAATTACTAAAAAATGCGCCCAATAGATAAATTACTGTTAAGACCTTAGTTAAAGTGGTTTAAAAAATTTGTAGCGGTCTATGTTTGTATTACCTTTGAAGTATAAAGGGGTGGTTCCCTTTAGAACTTTAAGTATTGGTTTTTCATCATTTAAAGTTTGGTTGGTTATTTAAGAAAAGCCCAGTTGTAAAACTGGGTTTTTTTTTGTTTGCTACTGACCGTAAGGACCTGGATAAATACAATGTTTGTATCACAGGAGCTTAATTAAAATGCAAAATATGGTTAAATATCTGTGAAGGAGAATTTAAAGCCATTCCTTTTTTCTATTTTTACCCTAAATCTGGTTATGAAAAAAATCATTCTTCTGTGTCTATTTTTGGGTTTTTACGGGAGCCTAACTGCCCAAGATTCTTCTGTTGCTTATAAAGACGGGGAGTGGTTGAAGTTTAGACTTCATTATGGATTTTTAAATGCCAGTTACGCTACCTTGCATTTGACCAAATCATCTTTGGAGAAAAAGCCTTTATTTCACGTTGTGGCCAAAGGAAAGACTACGGGGTGGGCCAGTATATTTTTTAAAGTAGACGATACTTACGAAAGCTTTTTTACACCCAAAGAAAATGAACCCATAAGGTTTATTAGAAAGGTGAGAGAAGGTGGTACTACCATGCATTTGGAAGTGGACTTTGATCATGAAAATGACAAAGCTTATATGCAAGATATCAAAAACGGAAAAGATTTTGAATTCGACACCCAAAAGGGCATTCAGGATATTATTTCTGCCTTTTATTTTTTGCGCAATGAAATTAATCCAGCCAAATTAAAAGTAGGAGATTTTACCGTGATTAGTATGCTCTATGATGACGACGGTGTTTTCCCTTTTAAGCTGGAATATTTAGGGACAGAAGCACTCAAAACTAAATTCGGAAAAGTATCTTGTTTAAAGTTTAGGCCTTATGTACAGTCCGGCAGGGTATTTAAAGCCCAAGAAAGTATTAGTCTTTGGATTTCGAATGATTTAAACAAAATCCCAATAAGAATAGAAGCAGATTTAGCTGTGGGTTCTATCAAAGCAGATTTAGAAGCGTACAATGGTTTAAAAAACCAATTTAAAATAAAAATGGACTAGTATATTTGCCGCATGAGATTAATTTACAAACCTGTTGTGTTAAGTGCTTTATTGTTATTCTCTTTACTAGTGAGTTGCAAGACGGATACTGTTGAAAAAGCGCTTAAAGAATCCGCTCCTAAAGACAGTATATTTTACGGTATTAACTTCAATCAATTTGAAGTGGTCAGAGACACCATAAAAAAGAATGAAACTTTTGGGCAAATTATGCTCAGGAATAATATTGGTTATTCTAAGATATATGGTATTTCTAAAGAATACAGGGAGGTTTTTGATGTGAGAAGATTGGGTATTGGAAGGCCCTACACCTTACTTAAGTCAAAGGACAGTCTACAGTCTACGCAATATTTCATCTATGAGCAAGACGCCATTCGTTATGCGGTGATTGATTTCACCAATGGCGTGAATGTGTACAAAGAAGAAAAACCCGTTAAGTATGTCACAAGAGAAGCCTCAGGCGTAATTACATCATCTTTGTCCGAGGCCATCTTAGATCAAGGAATTGACTATGAAGTAACCAATAATCTATCTGTTATTTACGCTTGGACCATTGATTTTTTTAGCCTTCAAAAAGGAGATAAGTTTAAGGTTGTTTATAAAGAAAAGTTTATAAACGACACTATTTACGCTGGTGCAGGACCTATAGAATCTGCTTATTTTGAACATAATGGGAAACCCTTTTACGCTTTTAGGCACATGCCGGATACGGTGAATAAAATAGTAGAGTACTTTGACGAAAATGGCAATAACCTCAGGAGGGCTTTTTTAAGAGCCCCAGTTAATTTTGCTAAAATTAGTTCTAGATACAATCTAAAAAGGAAAATTGCTTTTTACGGTAATAAGGTGCGCCCTCATAAAGGGACAGACTATAAAGCAGCAGTAGGCACAGAGATATTGGCTACCGCTAATGGAAGGGTAGTAGAGTCTACCAGAAGGGGAGGCAATGGTAAATACGTGAAGATTAAGCACAACAATGTATACAGTACCCAATACTTACACATGAAATCCCAGAAAGTAAAGAAGGGAGACTATGTAAAACAAGGAGACGTCATTGGATGGGTTGGAATGACAGGAAATACCTCAGGACCCCATGTGTGCTATAGGTTTTGGAAAAATGGCAGACAAGTAGATCCTTTAAGGGAAAAGCTTCCTGCTGCAGAACCATTGCCAAAAAGTATTTTAAACACTTACTTAGTAGAGATTGCTCCCAAAAAAGAGCAAATAGATAATATAAATTTTAGCAGTCAATCTTTAGA
>Ga0102876_1000120_pt1 | contig 25498 bp, 25 predicted proteins | sample Colrivmeta1548A3_FD_78446 | JGI IMG/M metagenome (GOLD analysis project Ga0102876, IMG submission 78446) | Estuarine microbial communities from the Columbia River estuary - metaG 1548A-3 | ecosystem: Environmental > Aquatic > Marine > Intertidal zone > Estuary | place: USA: Columbia River... | reverse complement strand
TAAAGCTTATGTAGATGCACGAGTTGCTTCTAGCGTAGAGTATAAAGGTAGCTATGATGCAGCTACAAATACTCCCGCTTTGGACCTATCTCCTGTCGGCGTAACTACAGGTGACATGTATACTGTTACTGTTGCAGGTAACTTCTTCACTATTGCTGTTGAAGTTGGTGATGTTCTTATTGCAGAGGTAGACGATCCTAGCACTGCTGCTGACTGGACTATTGTTAACAAAGATCTTGATGCTGCTTCTATTAAGGCTTCTTATGAGTCGAATGCAGTAACTAGTGTTACTCAAGCAACAAAGTTAACAACCCCCCGTGACATTACGCTTTCAGGTGTTGTTGCAGGAACAGTTTCTTTTGATGGTACAACAGACGCAGATATTATTGTTAGCTCTAACTTTACTCTTGATGACGTAACAAACGTTACAGAAACAGGTAAAGCAACAGGTGACTATCTTCGTTGGACAGGTACAACTTGGGAAGGTGACACAGTTTCCGCTACCGACGTTTCCTATTCTAACGTAGACTCTGCACTGGAATCCACAACTGTTAAGTCAGCACTCGATGAGCTTTCGAGTAATAAACTAAACGTTTCTGCTCTTAACTCTACTTTGACTGTCTATCCTACTACAGCTTCCTCTACTATTAGTGGGTATGTTTACGGTGCTACTTCAACTACTGATACAAACTATAATACAACTGCGGTTGACGTTTCTACAGGTGTAATTAATGGTCAAAATCAGTTAATTTCTTCTATTGCTACAGAAGAAGGCGTTCTTTCAGGAGACACTGGTGTTGTTGTTACTAGTACTATAGCTAACGTTCGTAGAACAGCAGGTACAGGTACTGCATCTTTCTACTATGAGGTTTATCACAGAACTTCTGCAGGAGTAGAAACTCTTCTTGCAGCTTCTACAGAAACTGACGCCGCAGACAACGCGAGCTATACGCACTACTCTGCTACAGCAATTATCAGTGGTGGTACTACGTTTACAGCTACAGACAGAGTAGTTATTAAGTGGTATGCAAATCAGAAAACTACTTCCGATCCAACTTACGATATTATGTTTGGTGGAGCAGATCCAGCACGTACTATTGTACCTGTTCCGATTAGCACTCTTGCTACCCTGTCAACAGCTGCTTCGGTTTCTGTTGATACAGCAAGTTTTACAGGCTACCTTGCAGGTACTGATGCTAACGTTCAAGCAGCACTTGAGCAGCTTGATGGTATTAGCGGCTCTTCTACTGATGTAGCAAGCACTCTTGTTGAAAGAGACGCAAACAGTAAGTTTGGTATTACAGGTGTTGACTGGACTAAAACCCACTCTCTAGCAGGTGCTGAAGGCCGTATGCGCTGGAATGACACAGAAGGGACAGTAGATCTTGGTCTAAAAGGTGGCAACGTTACGCTACAAGTAGGTCAAGAAGTAGTTGTAAGAGTGTTCAACAACTCTGGAGCTTCTATCGATAACGGTAAAGTTGTTGCTATGACAGGTTCCGTTGGTGGTATACCTTCTATTGTTCTTGCTGATTCTGATATTGAACAACATGGTCACGTTACCATTGGTGTTGCAACAGAAACAATTGCAGATAACACTGCTGGTTATGTCACACTAACAGGTATTGTTCGTGACATTAACACTTCTGCCTTCTCTGAAGGAGATGAGTTGTATGTAAGTCAGACTGCTGGTGTAATTACTAATGTTAAGCCTACTTCGGTTCACGTTATGCACCTTGGTACTGCGTTGACTATTAACTCTACTACAGGTAGCATCTTTGTCCATGCTGGACAGCCGATTTATGATGACCTGTGGCGCATGGAAGATGTGTCTATTGGTACACAAGCAGAGGGTGACATTCTTGTATGGAATGATGCTCTTAGTGTTTGGGAAAACAAAGCACAATCAACACTAGTACTTACAGAGTCTCAGATCAGTGACTTACAGGGTTATTCTTTAACAAGCCATAACCACACACTGGATAGTCTTTCTAACGTCAGCACTGCTGGTGTTACTACGGGGCAGTTCCTTAAGTGGGGCGGTAGTAGCTGGGTTGCCTCTGACATTCCTCAGATTAATAGTCTGAATGATGTTGGTGATGTAACTATTAGCTCTGTTGCAGCGGGTCAAAACATTGTCTATAATAACTCAACTTCTAAGTTTGAAAATAAGACGGTAACTGTTTCTTTAACAGGTGATGTTACGGGCTCAGGGATTATGAATACAGATGGTGACATTGAAATTACCACTACAACTATTTATCCTAGTTTTAACATTACTGGTACGACCCTTACAATCACAAATAGCTAATATTACAGGAGGTTAATATGACCAACCAAAATATTGACCTCAGTGGTATTGAATACGTCATCTATGATGGTACTACCGTTTACGACGTTGTTTTAGACGGTACTACCATTTGGCGTAGGTATCTGAGGTCTACGACCACAGTTTTTACAACTACTTATGATACGAGTAGGACAACTAGTTATACAACTAGCTATCTTACCTCTCATGCCACGACGACAACCTTTGATACGTCTCGAAGTACAACCACTACTTACAACACGAGTCATTCAACAACAACAACATTTTTAACCAGTAGGTCTACAACGACTTCTTATAATACTAGTCATACAACAACGACAACTTACGATACGTCACATAACACAACAACTACGTTTGTGACATCGTATAACACGTCTCATACAACGACTACTACTTATAATACAAGTCATAGCACTACGACTACGTTTACTACTACGTATAACACGTCTAAAAGTACAACTACAACGTATAACACTAGTCACAGTACGACTACAACCTTTGCGACTAGTCACAGTACGACTACAAGTTATACTACTGTATACAGTACTTCACATACGACAACGACTACGTATACAACTACGTACGCAACAAGTAGATCAACGACAACTACGTACAATACTACAAGAAGTACCACTACGACTTATAATACTAGCCACAGTACTACGACTACTTATTCAACAAGTCACACTACGACTACTACATATAATACAAGTCGCAGTACTTCAAAGAGTACAGTTACAACGTATGCAACAAGTCATAGTACAACAACTACGTTTAATACTAGTCATAGTACAACAACTACGTATGCAACAAGTCATAGTACAACAACTACGTTTAACACAAGTCAAAGTACAACGACAACGTATACTACTACGTACTCTACTTCACATACTACTACGTTAACTCGCAGTACAAGTCATAGTACAACAACTACTTATGCAACAAGCCATAGTACAACTACGACTTATAATACTAGCCACAGTACTACGACTACGTACACAACTACATGGTCAACTAGCAAGTCAACTAGTCATACTACTTCGAAGAGTACAACGACAACGTATAATACTTCTTTCATTACCTCATATTCGACGATCGTTGGAGCGACTAAATCAGGGAATGTGTATGGTACTACTAGTCATACAACAAGTCAAAGTACAAGTAAATCAACTACAACGTCTTTTACTACTACCTACACTACAACTTTTAACACAAGTCAAAGTACAAGTAAGAGTACAACGACAACGTACAGCACGAGTAAGAGTACAACGACAACGTATAACACTAGTAAGACTACAACTACAACGTATAATACTAGTTATGAAGGAACTACTACGTATAACACTAGTCATACTACTTCGAAGAGTACAACAACGACTTGGAGTACAAGTAAGTCTACAACGACTACTTATAACACCAGCCGCAGTACTACTACAACGTATGCTACAAGCCGAACTACGACGACAACCTATAACACTAGCCATAGTACAACGACAACGTATACAACAACGTTTAGTACGTCTCATACGACTACAACGACTTACAATACGTCTCATAATACGACTACTACTTATAGCACGTCTCATAGTACGACGACAACCTTTGCTACTTCGCATAGTACAACGACTACGTTTAATACGTCCAACAGTACAAGTAGATCAACTACAACGACTTATGGTACTAACTATATTACGTCTCACAGTACAACGACAACTTATAACACAAGTAAGAGTACAATAACAACTTACAGTACAAGTCATTCGACTACGACTGTATTTGCAACGTCTCATATAACGTCACGTTCTACAACAACAACCTATGCAACGTCTCATACAACCACTACTACGTATGTAACCTCGCATAGCACGAGTAGAACTACTGTTACGACTTACTCAACAAGTCACACAACAACGACAACGTATGTTACATCTCATAGTACGACGACTACTTATAACACGTCTAACTCTACTACGACAACTTATAGTACAAGTCATTCAACTACAACCACTTATGCTACAACACGTAGCACTACGACAACTTACACTACAAGCCATACAACGAGCCGTGTAACAACGTACCCAACATCTCATGTTACAAGCTCTACGTTTAGCACTTGGGTAGTTTCGTGGATCAATAAAGTATAAGAGAGATATTTATGCTAGACACTATTCAAGAACAGTGGACTAAGTTCGGCAGGATTGGCTTTAACAAGCCAGTCCTTGACCGTGCTGTATTTAAAGAGATGGAAGAATATATTCGGGGTCGTGCTGACGACTTGGGTTATGAACCTAAGTTTAATGTTGGCGTTCAGGTGGGGGGTGTTCCCCCCCGCCGCGACCGCGAGCCTATTGTTAATACTGAAATAACAGGTATTGCTTATCATGACGTTTTAGGAGGACTTCTCATTAGCGTTCGTAATTCAGAAATTAACTGTCGAATTATTGATCGTGTTATGCACGAGAATGTTAAAGAAACAGATCTAACTACTAAAGTTATTAGTAAACTAGGTGATAAGTATCAACTTCGTAAAGAAGAACAACAAGAACGTGATCTTCCAGATTATGCTTTATTTCTAACAGGTTCTAACTCTTTCCACACAATGGATTGGGACAAGATTGAGGAAATTTGTGTTGACTACCCAAACGCAATGATTAAGCCTCACCCTGTTACTACTGAAGCTAGTGAATTTAAGCTTCATGACAGTTTCCCAAATCGAGTATATCGTTCAACTGAAGCAGCTTATGATATTTTGATTAATGCTAAACAAGTTTGGACTACTTACAATAGTGAGCTAGGTCTTATGGCTGCTCTAAATAAAATTCCTTTTGGTACTATTAGTAAATGGAACTCTGTTGGCAAAGCAACTTATGCTCAAGTTTATCGTCAATTTGAATACAAAAATATTGAACACAATTATCACGTTGTTCGTAAAGTTATCGAAAGTAAAAATTCAGGGCTAGTATTCCCTTGGCAACATGACTGGAAGGAACGGGTAGACGCCTTCTACGAATGTCATGTTAATCACTACAAGAAGGGTATGAAATATCCTTATAGGAGCTAAAATATGTCAGATATTAATCTACCAATTAAGTTTTGGAATGTCAATACTCCTGATCGACAAGAATTGTTAAAAGTTCATTTCCCTAATTGTGAATTTGTAACTACACCCCACGAAGCTGATATCCTAGTAAATCCTCAAGATCTAAAAGATCCTACTTTTCCTACGGTAGAATCAGATCAACTGTTTTCTGCTTATATCAATCCGTCACCTACCTACTCTGTTTTGCATGATCATGTGTCTTCGATTGACTTTGTTAACGCGGGTATTGAAAGATTCAAAATTGACTATATTGGGGTAAGCCCTTACAGTGAATTTTGCAATATTGAAGATTATCAAAATCTTAAAGCAAATCACCCTGATACTGAATTTAATCTTATTTATTCAAAATATGCATCAGAGAAAATTGTAGACAGCGGTACTTTGAATGAGCTAGAGTCGAAGTTCCCTAATGAGTTTTCTCAAGAAACAACTAAAGGCGTTGTTTTTCCAGATAAAGGGCGTTACTATGTCATTGTTAATGCTAAAAATAAACCTGGCTTTACTCGCTCTTATGGTTTTGGTGGTTTTGTAGGAACAGAATTTTATCAGATCGTAAATATCCATGTTCCCAAACGGATTCAGAATGCTGTTAACTTGATGCTTGCGCCGCACTGCGGTTGGTTCTGTGTAGAGTTTTATCCTGAAGACGGATTTCACAAGTTACATACTGTTCGTTGGGGACTACGTGATGAACACTTTAATCAATGGTTCTGGAATACAGATTCTGGTAATCAGTTACTTGGTGTCTTTAATGAAGCAATTATAGGTGGTAAACCTATGCTTGGTTACGAAGGGGAGCTTGTTGGCCATGGCGGGTAAAGACATTTTACTTAATTTCTCAGGCGGTAAAGATTCTTTTACTACTTATCTAAAACTACGAGAAGATCCTACTGTAAACAGTGTTAAGCTTCTCAACTTTAATCATCACCTGCTAATGTATGAAGATGAGACTAACGTAATACTTCAAGAAGCACTACGAGAAATGTACTCAGATGATCCTAATTTTCTTGAGTTTTCCGAGCCTACTTATAAGGAGTCTTCTAAGCTAGCTTATAGTCAGTTTAATCTTTCAGACCACTATTTGTCAACAGGTGAGACTGATATTATGAACGAGCTAGGGGATTTTTGGAAAGCTGTTCCTGGTAAGACTAAAGGTTGGTATAACCCCTATTTCTGCTACAACAAGGATTACTTTTGGGATGACTATGAACGCTGGGAAATCGGTAGCGTAGTTTGCGGAGTTGTGACTAGTACTTCATCTAAAAACCTTGATCTACTATTACCTCTTGTAGGTCAAATTCTTTATGCCGATGACTTTAGACGTTTGATTAATGAGCAGCATTTACTAGGTACTGTTTACTCTCAAATTCAAAGTATTTCTTTAGTATCAAACCAAATTATTGGTAGCACTATTACTCCAAAGAAACAAGCCTTTATTGATGTAATCAAAGAACAACACTCAATTAAACCCCTTGTTGCTCTCTACTAACAGGAGACTCTATGTCTAAACGCAAATCTCGCTATTCCTCTAAAAACGAAGAAATTAACTACATTCCCCGTGTAGCATTTCATGTTGTCCCTAAAAATCAAAAGCAAGACCGTCTAATCCAATCAATCAAGATGTATCCGATTACGGCTACTATTGGTTGTGCTGGTACTGGTAAGACTTATTGCAGTACAGGAACCGTTGCCCATTTGTATATGAAAGGCAAGTACGAGAAAATTGTCATTACACGAGCTAACGTACCTACTGGTAAAACCCTTGGTCACTTTCCTGGAACTATCCAAGAAAAGATGACACCTTGGCTTCTCCCTATGCTTGAAGTATTGGAGGAAGCTTTTGGAAAAGGCAAATATCAGTATATGCTAGCTAAAGGTGATATTGAGATTCAACCTATTGAAACTATCCGTGGTAGGTCTTACAAGAATGCTCTTGTTCTTGTTGATGAGTCTCAGAACCTTACAATGGATGAACTGAAAGCCATTAGCACTCGTTTGGGTGAAAATTCTAAACTAGTGTTGATGGGAGACCCTGCTCAATCTGACGTAAAGGATGGGCAAGATCTAATGAACTTTTGCAAACTAGTTCAGCGTAATGGGATTGAGCTTCCTGTTATTCAGTTTGGCGTTGAAGATATTGTTCGATCTGATATTGTTGCAGATTTAGTTAAAATGTTTATTAAAGAAAAAGTCTAACGGAGGCGGCGCAAGCCGCTTCCTACCTACTAGGGGGTTGGTAATGTTGCCTAAGAGATATATCGCAAAAGATTTAATTGAAGCGTTAGAAAATACAAAACAAGAAATTAATGAAAGAACACGTAATACACCTGTTTATAAACGCGGGTTTAATGACTGCTTTGCTATGGTCATGGTGTATGACGAGAAGCTTAGAGGATATACTAAATCAAAGGAAATTGTTGATTTTGAGTGGGAAAGTCCCAAAGAGTTTATTTCTAAGCTGAAACGTAAAGGTTACTCCTTAACTGATTTTGCTACATATTGTGGCTATACTGTTGTCACTAGTAAAAGACCCGAACTAGGTGACATCGCTTTTGAAAATGGGTCTGCAATGATAGCTGATAAAGATCACTGGATTTCAACCTCTGAGATAAACGATGGAGTTCAGAATAAAAGACAAATTCAATTCTTAGAACGAAACGTTTCTCTAATAGCCAGACCAATAAGGAGTTAATTATGGCAGTCTATTACTATGAAGGTGCAAAAATACTCGCACCATTTACAATTACTTCTAATGAACCCATGTTTGATGTGGACACTGTTTCTTTGCGTAAACAGCGGACTTCCCAAGGGGTTCAACGTTGGGAGATTTCCTTTAACATTCAAGGTGAATTCGATACTGCAGATGATTTGTTTGTAGCTTCGGTTGTTGACTTTGACAATGTTAAAACTATGATTATGCCGCAACTTCCTGTTGTTGCTAAAAGACATAATATGAATACAAGCCCTCTCGTAGCTACAGCCGCAGGTGCGGGATCTGAATATGTATATATTGATTCTGCGATCGTAGATGGTTTGTTACCTAAAGGTGCTTTCATCAAATTTTCTAATCATGACAAAATATATGTTGTCCGTCAAGATGTGAGCTTTGATGGTCTTGCTGATAAGTATATTCACATTTACCCTTCCCTCTCTAAGAATGTTAACACTTCAACATCTTTGCTGACAGGAAACAACTGCGTACTTACTTATTATCGTGACATTGACAACGCTCAGGGAATTACTTTTACAGACGGTGTTTTGTCTAACGCTGGAACTATTAATCTTGTAGAGGCACTGTAATGAGAATATTTACACCCGAAGTACAAGCAGTTATCGACAGTGGAGACATTCGATTCTTCTTTCTGATTGAACTTTACTTTAGCCAAACCTATCGCTTTACTAGCTATAAGCACGACATTACTCACAATAATAAAGTGTATACTGCAGGGGGTGGCCTATTTGAATTTGATTCCCCAAAGTTCTCAACAGTTGTTGATAGGGAAGCTTATCGAATTGTTATTGCTGACTTAATTGATCAAATGGCAGCTGAATTCCGTTACAATGTGACAGGAAAAGATATCAAAGTTATGGTTGGCCTTTTAGATGCAAATGATAACCCTCTTGTAAACAGTCATATACTCGATGTGTATAAAGGCTATGTGGACAGCCCTGCAATTAATAATGACTGGGAAACCAAGCTAGCTGTTATCGAAGGTACTTCACCAATGTCTGATCTAGATATGGTGAACACATTTATTACATCTAAAGACGGTATGGACCAAAGAAACATTAACGATACTTCCTTTGACGAGATTTATACGGATAACGAAGTCAGCCTTAAGTGGGGTAAAATCTAATGGGTATTGAACTTCAAATTGCAATGTTTATCTTCTCGACTGCTTATCAGTACAGTCAACAGAAGAAACAAGAAGCGAAGATGAAGGCCGAAGCGGATAAACGCAAAGGCTTTGAAATTACTGTGCGCGGTGAAGCTGCGCATGTTCCTGTGGTTTATGGTAAACAAGCAATAGGTGGTATTGAAACTAAACATCTTGTAAGAGATGGTTTTAGCACAAATACTTCTTTAGCAAGCGTAAGCTTAAGCAGTGGTTTAGGTACTTCTTATAATGGCTCTAAGAACGAAATTCTAGTCATGCAGTATGCCCTTTGCCATGATGGTATCGAGGGTGTTCAGCATATTGTTGTTAATGATACTAGCTATAATGACAGTGAAGCTAAATTTAGTCATAGGTTTAACATTTATAATAATGGTGGTGTTGCAGATCCTACATCTGGTATTCCTGATTCAAATCTTTTTAGCGGAACTGCAAACGTAACTGCTATTTTTCAACTAAATAGAGACGACTACAACTACAATGGAATTCCTTACCTTAAATTCCTTGTAAAAGGTCGTAAAGTTAGAAAAATTACGAAATCAGGATCAACCTATACTCTTGACACTAACTACGTTTATTCAAATAACCCTGCATACTGTTTGCTTGATTACCTTATGAATAAAGATTTTGGTCGTGGTTTAAGTGTTAATGAAGTTGATTTAGAATCATTTTATCATGCGGCTCAAGTATGTGATACCACCGTTGCAAATGACAAGGCTATTGGCGGTAAGGTTAACGGCACAGCTACCTCCAGAGATATTCCCCTTTATGAGTGCAATATTACCCTTGATACCGAAGATAAAATTAGAGATAACGTAGAACGTATTCTAAACACAATGGGTCTGGCCGAACTTGTTTGGTCTTCTAGTGGTAAATACAAGCTTATGCTTGAATACCCACAAAATTCAACTGAACAAGACGCCTTGGTTCCTGTATCAATGTACTTTACTGAAGACGATATTGTTCGCGATGATGTAGGGCTTGCTTGGCCTTCTGCAGCAGATCGCTACAATCAAGCGACAGTTCGGTTCTCTAATGAACACGAAGATTTTAAAGAGGACTCTGTAAGCTGGCCTACTAAATTCTCTGCAACTCATAATTTGTATCTAGAAGAAGATAACCAACAACCTTATAACACTGATATGTCTTTAGATGGAGTTACTGACCCTTATCATGCTCTTGCAAAGGCAGAACAAATTGTTCGTCAATCTCGTACTCGTTTTACTTTAAGTTTTACAGCTACTACAAAAGCTTTAAAAGTAGAACCAGGAGATTTTATTAAAGTAAATCTGCCTCAGATGGCTATTAACAACGAGTTGTTTAGAGTTTCTTCTGTTCAAGTTAATTCTGACTTTACGGTTAAACTTGAATGTTACTCTTTTGATTATCGTATGCTAGCTTGGAGTGTTGGTTATAATATTCCTTATGCAACTAAACCTACTTTTGATTTCTCAATTAACCCTCCAACTAATGTTGTTTTTGAAATAGATGGGGGTAGCTTACTTGGAACTAGGTCAGGACAGCTTACTTGGAATTCTGCTGACGACTCCTCTGTTAAAGAATACTTGATTGAAGCCTCTCCTGATCAGGGTAATACGTGGCATACTCTAGGGATTACTCGAAACACAACCTTTGATGTCTTTGGACTAAATACAGGTGTATATGATTTCTCTGTTCGATCAAGGACACCTGCAGGAACACTTTCAAACAGGACTGTTGCAACAGGTATTACACTTCAGCGTATCACAGTAGATAAGGTTGCTGTTATTTATGCGGATAGTTCAGACTCTACTACAAATACACAATCTTATGAAGTTGGAACAAATAAGTTTGTAGCATATTATACTTATTCTGGTGGTAATTTGCCGACATTGCCTATTAGAACTTTGATTGAGTTCAAGCAATTTGTTGGAGATGATGGTGCGCCAGGTCAGCCTGGAACTAACGGTGTAGACGGTAATCCTGGAAAAGATGGCGTTTCAGCAGGTGTTCTTGTTGTTTATGCAGATGATGCTATTGGAACAAATAAAACCCTTACGTATAATAATCAAGAATATGTTTTGTATTATGAATGGGAAAACTCCCCGCCTGCTGTTCAAGATGTATCGGGTACTTGGGTTAAATTTGTAGGCAAAAACGGTAAAGACGGTAATAATGGTCAATCTGTTTGGACAATTTACTCGCCTGATGCTACAGGTACTAACCAAAGCTTTACTTATAATGGACAAGCCTATGTAACTTTCTACGAATCTGAAACTCAACCTAGTCTACCTGTAAGTGGTCAGACTTGGGTGAAATTTGTAGGAAGTAATGGGTATACTCCAGTTAAAGGTGTTGATTATAATGACGGTTTAAATGGAGCGGCAGCAACAAGTGTTGCTCAACTTCAGATTTATAAACGTTCTGCAACTGCGCTAACTACAGCACCGACTGGCGGTAAATTTAGTTTTACTACAACTACTACTACACCTCCAACAGGTTGGTCTGCAAGTATTCCTACAGGGACAGACCCAGTTTATGTATCAGTTGGTGTTGCATCTATTGTTGGTACTACAGGTGAAGATCTTAGTATAACTTGGTCTACTCCTCAACAAGCTTTCCGAATTGGTGATGATGGTATTCAAGGTAAATCTACTTTCCTTGCTACAGTCTATAAGCGTTCTTCAACTGCTTTAACAGGTGGTATTAGTGGAGGTAGCTTTGAATTTGGTGCTAACTTGCTTACACCCCCAAATGGTTGGTCGATTACTGTCCCTAGCGGCACTGATCCCTTGTATGCTATGCAATATTTGTTCAGTGTGACAGGTGATCAGGGAACTGATTCTGTAACTTCACCAGAAGTTTGGTCTACCCCTGTAGAGATTATGCGTAATGGTGATAATGGCTACACACCTGTAAAAGGTACGGACTACTTTGATGGAGACGATGGTAAATCTACTTACTTAGCTCAAATCTTTAGACGGTCTGCTACTGCACTAACAACTGCACCTACAGGTGGCTCTTATAACTTTGGAACTAACACTTTAACTACTCCTACAAACTGGTTTGCTTATCCACCTTCAGGTAGTGATCCTTTGTATATTACTACTGCGTTGGCAACTGGTTCTGGACCCACCGCTATTGATAGTAGTTTAACTTGGAGAGCACCTACTCTCTTTGTTAGCAATGGTATTAATGGTACTAATGGCATTAACGGTACTAACGGTATTAACGGTACTAACGGGGCTACTGGACCTCGCGGTGCAGGTTGGTGGCGTTATGCAACAGGCACTAGTAGTGGTGTAACGGGCTTATCTGAATCTACTATTAGTTCTTATTTTAGCACTGCAACAAATAACTTGACTATTGTGGCAGGTGACCGTTTGATTGTATCCAATACTGTAGGTGGTGCTACAGGCTACGTTAGAAACGAAACCAATACTGCATGGATTGAACAAGCGAAGTTTATTGATGGTAATTTGTTAGTCGCAGGTACTATTGAGGGTACTGCATTAAAAGCTACAACGCTGTCGGCAATCAAGGCGGACCTTGGTACAATTCAAGCAGGTAAGTTGCAAAACCCTAATGGTACCTTTGTTATTGATTTGGCAAATGGTACAATCACAATCTCAGTATAATGAGGAAAAAGATGAAGTACGAAGATTATATTAATAAGATTGGTCTTAAGTATAACATCGTAGAAGGAAAATTGGTAGAAGACCCTGATAACGGGGTCTTCACCGTTTCCACTACTTTAGCATACAATACGATTTACTTAAATAAGTTTAATAAAACAGCAGAATTAGTTACTCACCCAAATTCTTGGATTGGTAGAACTTACAAATTTAGAAAAAGTGACTGTGTAACTCTTGCAGCAGATTACTATGATAGTATTCATAATACAGATCTCTCAAGGTGGTACAAAAACTTTTCTCATGAAAAGTGGTTTGAATATTATAAAATTGGTATGTCTAAATGGTTTACTGATCATAATTTTATCGAAGTCCCTAAAGAAAATTTAAAAGATTATGATTTTATAGTTTATAGCTATAATGATAGAGCTTACTCTCATATTGCAATTTACTTAGGTAATGATAAGATATTGCATCACTTACCGCAAAGTCTTTCTTGTTATGACAACCTTGACAGAACAAAAATTTTAGGAGTTTACAGATATGGCAACTAGAACATTCAGAGCATCATCTAGTAACGGTGTTGTAATGATTACTAAGTCAGGAAAAACAGAGGCTCAACTAGATGCTATTGAAAAGAATCCCTATAGCTATTTAGATGATATTTACTTTCATAGTAGTTTGGACTATGTTCAAGGAACAGGTAAAGCTGCTGTCGGGTCTGTTACATTTCCCGCTGTTACTCGTACAGTAGTGTCTTGGTCTACTAGCAGCAGTTGCTTTGGACTATGTTAGGAGATACCCATGCCATCAGTTACAATTCCAAAAATGGATATTCATTATGCAAACGTAGGCAAGTCTCCTGTCGGTGAACCCGAAGCTATGCTTCTTAAAATTGACGGTGTTAGTTACTCTAACTTTTTTGCAAAAGATACAGGCAGCTATCAAAGATTTTTATTTCCAGTTTATAACTCTGCTACCGATTACCTACAAGTTGCTTGCTTAACCGTTACTTACAATGGAGACGCTCCTGCAGAAACTTTTAATAACATCGAGGTAATTACACTTGGTTGATCGAGTTTTTATTAGTGATAATACATTTATTACGCGCAATGCTAATAATAATATCACATTTTCAGCAGATAGGTATTACGTAAAAAATGATCCTAACGGAAGTTTCTTTCTAGGAGGTGTTACAACAACTCCCGTTCTAGTTGGCAGAACTAGTGGAGAAGGTACGCCATCTCCTTATACAAATATAGCAGGTTTTGTTATTGATCATAGCTTTAGTAGAACAGTCGTCAATGGATTAAACGTTTCTGGATTTAATTTCAATATACCTGTAAACACTACATCAGTAGCAGGTAAGGCTTTAGGTTTTCAAACTACTCAATCTCGATATATGTTTAGACCTGCGGATAATGGTAGTTATTATATTTATAATAACAGACAAAGAGTTACTTTGAATTATAGTCTTGATGGTACTTTTATTTTTTCGGATCCATTGTTGCTCGTGGTAATTTTGGTTTTTGATATGCAAGAAGTGGGTCCATATCAGCCTGTAGGCTCGCTAGGATGGTGCGCCAATAATTTTGCTGTATTAAACAATATTAATCAATTGAGAAAAGGCGGGACACTTACAGCAACTCCTTCTCATTCAAGCTACAATGAAATATCTCAAACTACCGATGGAGTTACATTTAGTTCGCCGCTTTCTCAATTCACAAGCCAACCGCTTACTATTCGGTATGACCCCCTTTGTGCAATAGGTAACCAAACAAATGTTGACTTAACGGTGACCCCATGACATTAAAAATTACAAGTAATAAGATCTATATCCAAAATACTTCTGGCTTAACTAAATTCGACAGTAATAATCATTTACTATATAGGTATGGTTACAAATCGGGTTCATTTGATTTAACAGGATCTAGTAATTATCAAACTCAATCTCTAGGTTTTACAATTAATGAAAAAGCTATTCCAGTAATTTACATTACAGTAACTTACGCAGCAGGATCTATCTTAAGCACGATGATTAATATTAGACTGCCGTTATCGGGAGCATTTCCCAGCCATTGGGAGGGTTTTGTTGAAAATTCTTCTGCTATTTCTCTACAAGAAAATCTAGAATTAGTGGCTGATGGTGATTATATCAAAGCAAGAATAAACCGCTACGATCCAAGAACTTTTGATAACATTTGCGGACCTGGCTCGAAGGCAGTATCTTTTAACTACGAAGTATTTGCTTACAAACATCAAGACATTTAAAGGAAAAGTTTTATGAATATTACAAACAAACAAATTACTGTTGACAGTATCAGTATTACTTCATTTCCTCCTAAGACAGTTGCTACTGTAACTATTCAGGATGAAATCGCAGAAAATATTTTTAAATCAGCAGGAACTTACACACTGACATTTGATCGTGTTTATCAAAATTCTGGTGACACTGAGCTACTTGCAGATATTGGCGAGATACTAGCGGGGCTTCCCGAATGACACCTATAATTACGCTTCTTGCGCCTATTATCGGCGATCTTCTTAACAAACTTATTCCCGATGCGGATAAGAAAAGTGATATTGAAAAAGAAGTTAAACTTGCCTTACTCGAACATTCTGACAGTATCGAAGCTATTCGCGGTCAAATAGTTCTAGCTGAAGCTAAATCAGAAAGCTGGCTTACTGCTACTTGGCGTCCACTGCTTATGATGGTTATTGTAACAATCATTGCAATGAACTATCTTCTTTTTCCACTAGCAGGTATCTTCTTTGGTGTAGAACTTATGATTGATCTTCCTGTTGAACTTTGGGATCTTCTCACTATTGGTGTTGGTGGCTACATTGTAGGTCGCTCTGGGGAAAAGATGATTGATAAGTGGAAAGAATAATGAAATTTTCTAGTTTAAACTTTAGTAGTATGTTTAAAAAGGAAGAGCCTATGCAAACTTATGATTGGAAATTTGGTACACGTTCTAAAAATAAACTAGAAGGCGTACACCCTGATCTTGTTGAAGTAGCTACTCTTGCACTAAGCTACAGCTCTGTAGACTTTGGTATCACTCAAGGTCTTCGGACAGAGGCAGAACAAAAAGCTTTACTAGCTTCAAAAAAGTCTCAAACTATGAAGTCTCGACACTTGACTGGACATGCGATTGATGTTGCTGCTTATGAAGGTGCAAATATCACTTGGAACTTTGACAAGTATATCGTTATCGCGGAAGCTGTTCGAAAAGCAGCTATCGAGAAAAATGTAGAAGTTGGTTGGGGTGCTGCTTGGCTACTTTCTTTGAATTATTACAATTCAGCAGAAGAAGCCTATAAAGCTTACGTTAATCAACGAAAGAAAGAGAATCGCAAGCCATTTATCGATGGTCCTCACTTTCAACTTTCTTGGAACAATTATCCTAAATAAATACCTGACCTTTAAGATACAATGCTATGAGACAGACTCTCAAGTCTGAATGTCTCTGCAGGGGTGTAGTTTATGTCACTGACACGGGGCTTTGCTTTACGCTGGTCGCTACACCCCACTTTAATACCTGACCTTTAAGAAGGAGGGGGAACCCCTTAGTATACTTTAAAGTATATTTAAAGACCCCTTATAGTATCTTTAAATGAATTTTTAAGTATATTATTGTTCTATTGAAATAATAAAAATAATGGAGTATGTTATGGCTCAAAAGAAAGACCCACGCCTAGAGCGTGCTGGAGTATCTGGCTACAATCAGCCTAAACGTACTCCTAATCATCCAACTAAATCTCATGTTGTTGTTGCTAAAGATGGCGATAAAGTCAAAGTTATTCGTTTTGGTGCGCAGGGCGTAAAAGGCTCTCCTAAAACAGCTAACGAATCTGATGCTAATCGAAGCCGCCGCGAAGCGTGGAAAGCACGACATGCTGAAAATATTAAAAAAGGCAAAATGAGCGCTGCTTATTGGGCTGATAAAGTAAAATGGTAAAGGAATAAACGATGGCACTTATCACTACTCCTGCTACCGCTGTTAAACGCTCTGTTGCCGAACCCAGCGATAGCTATCACTCCCTAAAGCCATTGTGGAAAAAGTCGAGAGCAGTTATTCAAGGTGAAGCTAACGTTAAAGCGCATGATGAAATCCTGCAATACGATTACACAAACCTTCTGCTTCCATTTTCTCCAACAATGACACAACAACAGTACGATTTTTATCGTGCTGAAGCTGAACTTCCTGGTTTGACATCCCAGTATTGTCGAGTACTTATTAGTGCTTTGCTTCGTAAAGACTCGCATCTTGACCTACCTGATGATCTGCCTGACGAAGCTTACGAGTGGATTAAAACTAACTTTACACTAGACGGTATGTCTTTGTTTAACTTCCTTGACAATGCTCTTTGGGAAGAACTTCAAACGTCTCGTGCTTGGGTATATGTTGACCACCCTAACGTTACTGAAGATGAGTATAATTCGATGAATCCTGAAGAGCGTCAAATGATTACTCCTTATCCTATCATTATTAACGCTGAGAATGTTATCAACATTCATACTAATACTCACCCTGTAACACGTCAAAGAACTCTTACACGGTTTATTACTCGTTATCTTGTTCAACGTTATACTTCTGATAACCCTTGGCATCCAACTTATATTGATACTGTTGCAGATCATTATCTTGATGAACAAGGTTATTTGACTATTGACATGTATGAAAAATACAATGCTACTAATGAAGTTAAAGTTTTGAATGGCGAAATTCGTCAAGATTACGAGAACTTTATTTCAGAAGATAAATACGAGCTTGTAAATACAATTACTCCGACTATGTTTGGTGAACGTATTAACCGAATTCCAGCTTGGCCTTTAAACGGTCAACTTGATCCTGTCGAGCCAGTTCTAATGCCCTTGGTTGATCGTGAGATTGCTTTGTATAACAAAGTATCCCGCCGCAACCACTTGCTTTATGGTGCTGCAACCTATACACCTGTTGTACAATCTGATATGACAGATGAAGAGTTCGATACTATTGTTTCTTCTGGTTTAGGTTCTTGGCTACGTGTTCGTAAAGATGAAAGTATTTCGGTTCTAGAAACACCTACTGCTGCCCTGAAAGATATGGAGCAGTCCATTAAAGCCACTGTTGAAGAAATGGCTAAAATGGGCATTCGTATGCTTTCTCCCGAAGCCGCAGCTTCTGGTGTTGCTCTTGAAATTCGCAACTCTGCTCAAACAGCACAACTAGGTACGCTGAATGCAAAAGTCTCGACTACTATGCGAGAAATTATTTCATTTATGCTTAACTGGAAGTACAACACAGACTATACTGGTAATGATATTGAATTCCAGATGTCTAATGACTTCTCGCCTGTTGTTGGTGGTGACGCAGCTATGCGGCTTGTTACAGAATGGTATGAAGGCGGTCTTATTAGCCGTTCGACATTCATCTCTATTGCGAAGTATAATGACTTCTTGCCAGCAGATTATGATGACGAAGAAGCATTGCAAGAGATTCAAACGGATCCTCTTACTCGCAAAACAAACGATAACGACATTATTATTGAACAATAATGTAGATATGGTGTCCTTGGCATGACTTTAAACTGCCTATGCTGGCTTAGCTCAGTTGGTAGAGCTACTGATTTGTAATCAGTGGGTCGGGAGTTCGAGTCTCTCAGCCAGCACCATTTTACACCTAACTACTCAATGGAGTACTAGATGACAACTATTAATGACAGAATTTTTGATCGAATTGTTGATCACATGGGAGATGTTCGCCTTTATGAAGAAGGTGTTCAACTTCAAAATCGGCGAATTCTTCAACGGCATCGAAAGCAGTTGAAGGATCTGCTGTCGGAGGATATCAAAGCAGACATTAAACGGGAGATGGCGCGTTTTGAGAAGGAACTCCTAGCCCACGGGGTTAGTAGCCTTAAAGAGTTCTCCACCGCACAGCTTGACTTTCATTCAGACAGTCTCTACAAAGAAGTACGTTCTTTTTATAAGGTTCAAAGACCTAGTACTAAAGAACTTCTGGCAGAGATTACTGGACCCAATATTAAGGGTGCAAAAGACATATCTACTAATATACGGAACATCTCTTCAGGAGAACTTACTCGTATTCAATCAAAGGTAAAGTATGGTCTTGCGCGTGGAATGTCACAAAAAGATATTATTGCTTCAGTTATGAAAACTACTAATCTAACTGAAAATCAAGTTAAAACATTAACTCGTACTGCTATTACTAGTACGCAGTCTGCTGCTTTAAGGAATGTTGCTGCACGTAACAAAGGAATTGTTTCTGGTTTTATGTTTACAGCTATTCTAGACGCTCGTACAAGCCCTATATGTTCTTATCATAATGGTAAGATTTATGAGGTTGATGACCAGCGTTTTGTTCCCCCATTGCACTGGAACTGCCGTTCTTCTATGGTACCAGTTATCAAGTCTAAAGATCAACTTCTTGAGACTGATGATGCAAGACTTAAAAAGCGTATAGTATCCAATATGGATCCTCAACAGCTTAACGGCCTTCCACCTGTAACTCTTAGTTTTGGTGAATGGCTAAAAAGACAAACTATGGAAATTCAAGCTAAAATGCTTGGCTCTGAAGATGCTGCAAACATGTTCAGGCAAGGTAAACTAAAAGCTAGTGAATTCATTACTCCCAAAGGTAAGGCGCTTACAATTCAAGCCTTGCGGAATAGAGCAGCTAATGCTACTACTGTATTTAAACCTAAACAACAGGTTCGCAGTGAAGGTATTAGAGTTCAAGCAACGACACCTAATCAACTACTTAATAATCCTAAACACAAAGAAGACTTGCGTCAGCTTTTCTTGCTTGATGCGAGTGACTATAATCAATCTTTGTCTTTAACCGATTATAAAGGTACGTCCCTTGTTGGTAAACAAGAGTCTAGACGAAGGGTTGGTAATCAGTTTGATGAACGAAACTTTAGCGCAGATCCTATTACAGGTGAAGTGCGTAACAATAATATTTATGATCCTGATTTTAATCTGTATCAAGAACGTCTTGATTTTATGCGTAATTCTAAACTGCTTTCTTCAGAGCAAAAGAGCTTTATTGAAAATGCAGTAGCAGGTCTAGATGATAAGATTTCAGTAAATCAACAAACAGTTATGATTGAAAACCTTCGTGTTGTTTTCGAACGTTATGCTAAAGATAAAATGAAGTGGGGCGATCTTACTTCTGTTATTCGTGCTGAGAATAGGTTTGCTGTACAGAACGTTTCACGACTTCTAGATACACGTTCTCGGCAACGTGTGGATACCTTCTCTAAGTATCTAACAGACTCTAAAACAGATATGCCTAAAATTCAGATTATGGGTAAATACTATGATCTTGATCAGCTAAACGAAATGTATCTAAAAGACACTCGTTTTGTAGACTCTTGGGAAAGTACTGCAGGTGTTAATCTTGCTAGGAAAGCTTTCTTTAAAGGCCGTGCGCCTATTATTAACTATTTTAGGCCAATTCTTGATCAGCTACCTGATCGTAAGACTTACATCGATCGTTTGTTATTAAGAGATACCTTGCTTTACAAGCGTTATAAACAATTTAAAAGCTTGTTTAAAGACAAAGAACCAACTGATGACTGGTGGATTCGTAACACTGCAAGAGGTCGGGAAACTATTCGTAGTATTTTGGATTTAGAGTTCTTGAACCTTCGGAAGAAACCTACTACTATTGTTATGAATGACAAAGGAACTAAAGCATTAACTAGCGCAGCTAAACTTGTTGCATCAGGAGACGCTACTGACTATGACACACTTGCTATTAACATCGGAAAGATGCTTAGTAAGGAGTTTGAAGACTTAATTCCATTTATGAAGAATGACTTAAAATCTTATCACAAAGAGGGATCTAAATTCCTTGACTTTATGAAAGATCAAGGTCTTATTCGTATTCAATTTCGAGGTAAAACTCGAAGAGGTGTTATTGATGTAGAAACAGGTCGTGCAGGAGGTGCATGGGGTGATACTATTAGCCGAGAAGTTACAGTTATCAATAAAGATATGCTTAAGCTTCAAGAGGCAAGTCGCCGTATGACTATTGCTCGTCGTTTAGGAAACGTTTCAGATCGTGATCGTCTTTATGTTAAGGCAGGTAAGAAAACTTACTTTGATGCTAGAGGTAAAGACACGGGTGTTCCTATTGTGTCTCGTGATAAATTTCCTGATTATGATCCTAAACAGATTGACTCTGAAATGGCTAATATGATGAATCATGTGATGAATGTCGAATATAGCGTAGACAAAGAGTTCTTTGGTTTTATGGATGACATTGTTAGGTTTAGAGACCCTCGTGGTAACTCTAAATACTATGACAGTATCAATGAGCTGCGGCATGAAATTCTTAACCGTGGTGAAGCAGGTTATGGTCTTATGGCTACAGCTAAATATCATGCTATTCGTGGCAAGAATTTTAAGACATATGCCTTTATCGATTCTCGTGGTCGTGTTTATCATCGTGGATATCTGACACCGACAGGTGGTGAGCTAGTCCGTCCTTTCCTAAACTCAGGTAAAGCTGTTAATATCGATGCGGCTGCTGTGTATGAACTTCGTACTCAAATTGGTGCTTTAATAGGTCCAGGTACAGAGGCACTTACTCAAGCTGGACGTCAAGCAATCTTTGGTCGTAATAGAGAGAAGATTCTTGATTTAGGTAATCTGATGATGCAAACAACTCAAAGAGATCGTAGACTTCGTGAGTTTCTTGAACACCCTCTTATTAGAGGCTTAGAAGGTCCAGAAGTACCAAAGATGGCTCGTATGGCACTTGAGTACGCTCGTATTCATAAGCATGTAGATGGTGATTTTAATAACCTTAAAAAGCTTAACACATACAAAACTCAGCTTATGATTGAGAACGATGCGTCGTCATCAGGTGCTCAAATTATTGGATTGTCTACGGGCGATAGGGCTATTTCGGAAGCTTCTAATGTTCTTGCAACTACTCAGAAGAACCGTTTGTATGACCTTGTTGCTATGGATACTGTTAACGATCCAGAATTTTTGAAAATACCTGCCCTTAGAGATGCTAACCTAACTTGGGAAGATCTTGCTAAAGGTGCTAAGGCGCAAAACATGGTAAGCTTCTACGGTGCTGGCGATGCAACTAAAACCGCCAACGTAGCAGGTAAGCTGTCTAAAGTTCTTGAAGGTAAAGGTTATGTAACCGTTACTAAAGCTAATTTAAGTGAACAGCTTAGAATTATTGATGGTAAGATTAAAATTGCTCAAAAGCTTGATGCAGAAACTTCTGTAAAAGAGCTTCAGTCTTTCAGAGCAGAACTTGTTGATCTTATCAATAACAATGAACCTGCTGGTAGTACGCTTATGAAACAAGCTATTGAAGTTCATCCTGATACTGCTGCTTTTGTTGAAAAGCTTATGAACTCTCGAAAGGGCATTATTGGCCCTAAAGAGTTTGCAGAAGTATCTCGGATTATGTCTAAGAACCTTGCTGCTCGTGCGCCTGTTACAGATCAGTTTATTAACTTCTGGAAAGATGTAGCTAAGGCTTATGTAACAGAAACACAAAAGGTTGATATTCCGTGGGTTACATTCGACGGTAAAGTTATGATGCAACGGTATAGACCCCGTTTGCAAGAACGTATTGAGTTTACTGACCCTGTTACGGGTCGTAAAGTATCTAACATCTATGAGGCAAAAGCTGAAGACGGAAAACTTCTTGGGAAGTCTTCTTTGAATGACGCTCGTATTGGCCTAGGTGTTAATGGAAACCATAGTAACGATGCTGTTATTGTTAGACGATTCCACTTGTGGGGACGTAAAAACGGTATTGGTACTGCAACAATTCATGACGCATTCTTCACTAATATTGGAGATGCTATGAAGGCAAAGGACGCTCTTAGAACCATCTATGCAGATGCTCTTGGGGGCGATACTATAAGACGCACCTTGCAAGAAATGCGCAAGCAAGGCATGTCTTATAATACTTACTTAAAGCTTCTTGATGAAGCTAAGAGGAGAGGCTTAATTGACCCTCCAAATAAAATTACACGCCGTGACATTCTAGCTCCTATCGCTGATGGGTTTGACTGGTACGGTATTGGTCCATAGTTATTTGTAATAGCCTATGAACTATAAAACAGAAAAATAGCTTACAAGCTATAAACAACTTTTAACGACTCTGTGAGTCAATACAAATTAACATTATAACTCAAGCTGTGCTTGAAAGGAAAAAACATGAGTGAAGATAATCAAATCAATGAAGAAGTAGAAAATGAGCTCAATGAAGCTAATGAACAAGAAAATGTTCAAGAGGAAACCAAAGAACAAGAACAAGAACTTGATCCGATTGAACAGGCCGTACAAGAACGACTAGCTAAAATGAAAGCTAATATGGATCGTATGGCAAAAGAACGTGATGAAGCTCTAAAACTTAAGGCTGAAATTGAACAAGCCCGTAAAGAAGAGCAGATTAAACGTCTTGAGGAAGAAGGTAAAATGCAAGAAGCCCTTGAAATGAAATTGGCAGAAGCACAAGCAAAACTTCGTGTATTCGAAGAAGCTAATACCAAACTTACTCGTGACAACGTTGTAAATTCCGCTCTTGCAGGGTTGGAATTCCGTAACGATCGCAGTCGAGATATGGCTCGCCGTGATATCGTTGAGCAACTTGTTCAAAACGAAAATGGTGCTTGGGTTCATCAATCAGGTACTACTATTCAAGATTTCATCATTTCTTACTCTAAGAATGAAGACAACTCTTTCCTGTTCCGTGCTAAATCAAATACGGGTGCAGGAAATGGTGCTCCTAACGGCGCTCCTGCAATGAATCAAAAGAAATCTCTTGCAGAACTGTCTACTCAGGAAGTGCTTAATTTGGCGGCTAAAGGCCAGCTAGGTAACTTTAATATCTAATAGTTATAAATAAGGAATAAAATCATGGCTATTACAAATACAGATTTTCAAAACATTGCTCTGGCAATTTCGGCTTACTCTGACGAAGCCTACACAACTGAAAAGAAACTGAACTCGACTGGTATCGTTGCTGCTGATCAGCGCATTGACGCTTCGGGTGAATCGTTCATTGGTCAGTTCCGTTGGTACAAACCGCTGAACGCAAACATCAACATCGCTTCGTTGAACACAGCTGCTAACGGTACTTACACCGATATCGCAACTGACGTTGCTAACTTCGTGAAGACAGTTCGTACCTTCGGTGCAGAGCAAGTCAACATGCAAGAAGTTATCTCGAAGCAAAACGGTCTGGCCAAAATTGGTCGTGACTTTGCTGAAGTTCGCGCACAAGACGAGCATAACGCTCTTTTGTCGGTTCTGAAGGGTGTTGCTTCTGCTGAAGTCGCTCGTGGCGATGCAGGTGGTGCAGGTAACGGCGGTCTGGTTAGCTTCGATACTGACGCTGACGCTGCTGCAACTGGTATGTTCGTTGACATCAACGCTGAAGGTGAATTCGGTGCTGCTGCAACTGGTTCTGTAGACGCTCGTCGTCTGTTCGACTCGTCTGCTATTGGTGCTGCTCGTGGTGAGCGTCTGTTCAAAGCTATTGGTATGGCTTTCAAAGACTACGAGCCCGATTACATGTATCTGGTAACTTCTCCTGAAGTTATGGCAGAAATGCGTGCTGCTAACCTTGTAGACCAAACTATGGTTGCAGATGGCAACCTTGAGTTCTCAACAATCTTCGGCGGCAAATTCCGTCTGGTGATGACCCGCGCACAACAGCGTATTGCTGGTGAAGCTGCTGGCGATTTGAACACTCAGTCCGCAAAATGTACTTTTGTTGTAAAGCCTGGCTCGGTAGCTGCTGCTGCTGTTGGCGTTCCGACTCCTGTTGAAGTCGATCGCGTTGCTGCTTCTTACAACGGTGGTGGTTCGACTAACGTTTGGTACCGTTATGGCTTCGTAATGCATCCAATGGGTTACGATTGGGCTGGCTCAACTACTGCTTTCGTTTCGAACGCTGGTCTGGGTACTGCTGCTTCGTGGAACCGTAAAATGGACGCACTGAACTTGGGTATCCTGCCTATCTTCCACGCCTAATAATTTAGGAGGGACTAATGGCACTAGTTCTAAATACTAACAGCTATGTGACTTTAGATGAGGCTGAACTATACTTTGAAACTCGCATCGACAGTGCTAACTGGTTTAACTCTGAAGATGAGATTAAAGAACAGGCATTGGTTACTGCAACACAGATTGTAGACAATCATGCTTGGATTGGCTCGGCTATTAGTCCTTCCCAAGCTCTTGCGTGGCCTCGTAAGAATGCAATCTACAATGACCCTCGTTTGGGCCTTACTGTATCTGTTGCTGAAAACGAGATTCCACAACAGGTTAAAGTTGCTGTTTATGAACAAGCACTGCATTTGATTGATAATGAGGATCTTCTTTCTGGTACTACTCAAACTTTTGAAAGTATCAAAATTGGCTCAATTGCTATTGAAGATAAAAACTCAGATACCACTAAAACTCCTATGAAAGCAAAGCTAGTAGTTTCGACTATTAAGCCTTTGCTTCGTAGCAGTGGTACTAGCCTAACATGGTGGAGGGCTAACTAATGTCAATTTCTGCACG